>ERZ856578.2490-NODE-2490-length-30277-cov-168.073907_pt1 | contig 30277 bp, 25 predicted proteins | sample MGYA00514384_ERZ856578 | MGnify/ENA primary metagenome ERZ856578 (study PRJEB29103, sample SAMN06111958) | human gut metagenome | biome: human gut; feature: ankylosing spondylitis patient; material: healthy_person | host: Homo sapiens | place: China:Hangzhou... | reverse complement strand
CCTTTCCCGGGGAAAGGGGGCAGGGGGATAGGGGTAGTGAGTTAGAAGTTTGTTTCAAAAACATACTTTTTCTACAATCTGTGCTGTCCGGTGTAAAAACCGGGCAGTTTTATTTGTTGTATTGTTACAATTGCTTAGTGTAAAATGCACAATTTTGATTTCAGCTTTCTTACAAACATAATATAAATTGATTTAAACTGTTGATTTCAGAAACGAAATGTGGTATACTTTTATTTAAATAAGTATATCCGGAGGTCAGAAAACAAAAAGTCTGCGGATATAAAGGAGGGAGATTACTATGTTGAATATAAAGCACAGAACAGAGATAATTTCAGTGATAGCGGCTTTATGCATAGCGATCTTCGTGGTAATGGCGTCTTTGTTTATGGCAAATACCATATCTGCACTTGACGGAGAGGTCAACAATTATATAGACAGAGCGGCTTCTCAGAAATGTGACATAGTGGAAAGCGCAATAAGAAACGATGTCAATACGGTAAAGAATTTTGCCGCCTGCGCAAGTAATTATAAGAATACCGATGAGAGTCTTGTTATCAAGATGATAAAGGACCTTGAGAACAGTTGTTCAACGATAGACGCATTTATAATCGCCGATGAGAACGGCGATGTTATAACAAGCAAAAACATAAGCAAGAACATATCCGCCCGTGAATATTATAAACGGGCTATGAACGGCGAGGTGTATTTTTCAAAGGCGATATACAGCGAGCCTGACGAAAAAATGGTAAATGCAATTGCTGCACCGATCTATGGCGATTACAAGCGTATTGTGGGCATGGTTGCGGGAATATGCGACACAAGGAGTTATAACAATCTGATTGATATGTCATTCGGCGGTAAAGAAAACGACAGTAACGGATATGTGCTTAATTCTGACGGTGAAGTGATAATGTCCGGTGAAAATGCGCTTGGCGACTATGTTCCTATGGGAGATTTGTTCTTCTCGTCCGATATTCTTGCAGGGGTGGAAGAAAGCGTAAGAAATGCCGTCAAGGATAACTTTGCAAAGGTCGGAGGAAGCGGTATTGTAAAAAGCGTCTGCAAGGGCGAAAAGTATGTAGCGTATTACAGCGGTATGTCGGGCTTTGATGATCTGCACTATCTGCTGATATTCAAAGAGAATGTTGTAGCGGCAGAGCAGAATCATTACGCAATGATAAACATATTGATGTACGCATTCTTTGTGCTGATACTGATTATTGTAATTACGGCATACATAGTGATAGTCAGAGTATCGTTCCGAAGGCTCACCAAGGCCAACGAGGAGGTCAGCAGGATAGCGTATACTGATAGCATAACCGGCTACGGTACATGGGATAAGTTTGTGCTTGACGCAAAAAGTCTGCTGAGGCACGAATACCGCAGATATGCGCTTGTCAGCTTCGATATTGACAAGTTCAAGGCTATCAACGATATGTACGGTCACGATGAGGGCAACAGGGTACTTAAGCTGATTGCTGATACGGTAAACAGAAATCTTCAGGACGGCGAGACCTTCTCCAGAATAAACTCGGACAATTATTATATACTTATGCTTTATAGCAGTGACAGTGATACTGCAAGACGTATAGGCAGTCTGATACAGGCTATCGAATACGAAATAACCGAGTTTGTGCCTGTGCTTTCATTCGGTATTTACAGGATAACCGACAAGAGCGTGTCCATAAGACGTATGGGCGACCTTGCGGATATAGCAAAGCGTACCGTAAAATACGGCGACGACAGCGCATATACGTTCTACAGCGAGAGTATGCTTGAAAAGATGCGTGAGGAAAAACGCATCGAAAACGAGATGCAGACAGCGCTTGATATGCATGAATTCAACGTTTTCTATCAGCCTAAGGTTTCTCTTGACGGCAAGGTTAATCTTACGGGTGCGGAGGCTCTTGTAAGGTGGATAAAGGACGGCACGGTCATTTCTCCCGGAAAATTCATACCGCTCTTTGAAAAGAACAGATTTATTGTCAAGCTGGATTATTACATTATGGATCAGGTATGCCAGAAGATCAAGCAGTGGGAGAGCTATTATCCGCATCTGCTTATATCGGTCAATATGTCAAGAGCACATCTCAGAGATCCGCAGTTTGTCGAAAAGCTGAACGATATATGTTTATCTCACGGCGTTTCAACGTCAAGCATTGAAATTGAGATAACGGAGAGTGCGGCTTATGAGTCGCTCGATGTGCTTACGGCTGTGTTCAAGCAACTCAAGGATTACGGATTCCATATTTCAATTGATGATTTCGGCTCGGGATATTCTTCGCTAAATATGCTCAAGGATTTACCTGCCGATGTGCTGAAAATTGACAGAGCATTCCTTGCGGAATCAAACAGCAACAAGAGAGCCAACGATATACTGGGTTATGTTATCAGAATGGCAGGCTCGCTTGGTATGCATACAATATGCGAGGGTATCGAAACCGATGAGCAGGCAAAGCTGCTCGGCGGTCTTGGCTGTGAGATGGCACAGGGATTCTACTTTGCAAAGCCTATGCCGAGTGATTCCTTTGAAGAAATTCTTAGGGGCAACAGTAAGACTATCAATATTCCGAGTAATGATCCTGAGGAGGATAAATGAGCATTTCAAATGAGTCCCTGCCGATAATTGCAGGTATTATTGCCAATACGGCAAGGTCAATGACTACGGTAATGCAGTATATCTATACTGTGTCGGACAGCGATTTTTACAACATAAATATCAAGGACGTTTTTCGTATCGCACTGATGGACGTTACCGAAACATCACGGCTTGAAAATCTCGGAATAAGGATAAAAACGCCCGAAAACGACGCAATGTTTGAAACAACTGAGTTCGGCAGGGTACAGCATCTTATTATGTACAGCCTGGCGGCAAGACTTCCGCTTATTTCAAGGCAGATAGAAGATTTTCCGCTGTCGGATAAGCAGCTTAAACAGGTGTACGAGCTGATGATAAAGAACGGTGCGGATAATTTCGGAGAGATTATCTACGAAAGCTATGAGGGCAATTTTAAAGTCAGAAAGCAGAAAAATCCTTTGCCGTCATATTCATCGGACTGGTTCAGACGTTATGTTTACACATATATGCCGAAGTTCGGTGAGATAAATAACCGCAACCTTTATTTCCTGGGCTGTGTCGAGGCTATGTTTCCGCTGTATTATTCGGCGATGACGGCACAGCTTAAAAAGGTCATGTTTCTGCTTGATAAGTGAATTAAAATCAAATCCCACAAACGTTTTAAGGCGGTTGTGGGATTTTGTTAATCGGAAATCAATTACCGGATTTTATTGTAGCGACTGCAACAATGAAAAGGAGGATAATATGAGAGAGATCAAAACAAAAAGACTGTTTCTCAGAAAACTGCGGTCAGATGACGCAGAGAGTATTTTCAAAAATTGGGCGAGTGACAGCGAGGTCGCAAAATATGTCACATGGAATGTACATAAGGATATAAGCGAAACCAAGGCAATTCTTGATATGTGGCTGGCGGAATATGATAATGACAATTGTTACCGTTACGGCATTGAAAATAAAGCTGACGGTGAGCTTATAGGAATGATTGATGTGGTCGGTTATCATCACGGAAATCCCGTGATAGGATATTGTTCCTGCCGCAGATACTGGGGCAACGGATATATGACCGAGGCGCTGGGTGCTGTTATGAAAGAGCTTGAGGAGGACGGATTTGATACATTTGTCATTGAGGCGGCAGATGATAATGTGGCAAGCAACAAGGTTATTTTAAAGAACGGATTTCAGCTTGTTGGAAAGAGAGAGGATAGGCTGTCGGAAATGAAGCCGCTGGTCGTTACGATAAATTCGTACAGGTATTATGTCGACAGATAAATTGAACAGCCGCCCGTGTGGCGGCTGTTGTTTATCGTTGCGGTTTTATGAGATAATATCTATATTATACTCGATTTTCATGCGTTTTTCATTTAATTTTATCAGACACCCGCCGCAGCTTTTCCACTGTGGGTGCGACTTTTGTATTCATTCATTATTTCACGGCGGACAATAACGCAATATAATCATCCTCATTGCCGTCATCTGCCTTATACGTTCTCTTTTCGGCATAAACAGGTATTATACTGCCGTCCTTTGTTTTTGCGTAAGTAAGTATCATATCATTTTCAGCTGTATACTCTGTTTTCAGAAGCTCATTGTGTGTCGGGCAATAATCATTATCCTCGCTGTCTTGTTGTACACCCGGCTGAACGGCGTAAACACCGTCGTTTGCCGCCATTTTCTTCTTGGCATCATCATACGGCAGGATATTTACCGTACCTGTTTTCTTGACATACGGCGCTATTCCGTCAACCGATATATAAGTATCACTGCCATTATATTCGATAGTGACGGTCTTGCAGAACATATTGTTATAGTCGAGTATCTGTTCTTCCGCTGTTGAGGCCTTTTTCGTTTTTGCCGTATATCTTATAGTTGGATAGAACGCTTTATCTTCATTTATCGAATACGTTTCAAAAGCACTTTCTTCATACCCCTCGCCGAAAACAGACGAGTGATTTTTGATATACTCCGCAAACTCACTCTTTATCTTTCCAAGCTGTTCATCGGTAACATAAAGCGAATCCGTCCGATTTTTACGGTGTTCAAGCGCCAATGCATACAGCGTTTCCGACGGATATATTCCCGCTATATGTGCCACGGAATTATCATCTGTGCTGAACGACTGTATATGCATAACAAGTACGCCCTTGTCGTCTACCCATATGCAGATATCCGGAAATGAAAGCTCTCCGCCGTAAGCAACCTTATACAGTTTATTCCTTATGTCATACCATACGCTCTCACCGTACAGATAATCAACATCGGGATAATCCTTGCATGTAAAGAACGCTTTATCGACCTGCTTTATTCCGTCCTCACTGTACAGTTCGATTTTGCTGTTTTCGTCAAAGCTGTATGTATCAAGCTGAGTTACCGATGCAAGATCGTCTACCGTGTATCTGTTGCTCACATCACCCGGCGCACCAAGACCGACAGAGAATTTATCATGTTGCACCTTGATGAAATCTCTTGCGAACATTGTTTTTTCGTTAATACCGTTTGAGGTGGAATAATCGCTGTGTGACGATGTGTTGCTGTTTCCGCTGAAAAATGCGCTGAGATATTCTGAACCTCCGAGCGCTATCATTGCGGCGGTCGCTACTGCGACAAGACAGAAGCAGGCGGCTGAAATGCCAAGAAAAGCGGAATTCAGATACCACTTGCTTTTGTGCGGCGTTTCGTCAAGTGCGTCGGAAATATACTTTTCATTTATGTCGCTGAATGCAGTAAAAAGCGGGAATGCTTTATGCTCGTTCATGATTATTCTCCTTTCTGAATGTATACATCTTTATCCGAAAGATATTTTCGGAGTTTAGTCCGTGTGCGGTTTAAAATAGATGTTGTATTGGTTTCGGTAATTGCTAACCTTTCTGAAATATCGGCTATACTGTAGCAGGCAAAATAACGTAAGACGAAAATTTTGCGTGTACGCTCGTCAAGCTGAGCTAAAAATGCGTTGAGGACGGATTTAAGCTCATTGTTTTCTGCCGATTTTTCGGTGTTGTCCGTTGCGGGAATACATTCTTCAAGTTCTGACAGCAGTGCATCTGTTTCGCCGCAGCGCTTGAAGCGTGTGTTATAACGAAGCTTGTCGAGGGAAAGGTTGCGAACGATTTTAGCCACATAAGCACAAAGACTGCGTGGTTTTTCCGGCGGTATTGTGTTCCATACTTTCATATATGTATCGTTTGTGACTTCTTCGCTGTCGCTTCTGTTGCCGAGGACATTGTATGAAATTGATGAACACAGTCCGCCGTATTTTTCGGACAGGAGTTTTAGTGCCTGTTCATTGCGGCTTTCAAGCAGGGTGGTGATATTCTTGTCGGATATATTCATATTCACTCTCCTTTTTCTCTCTTTATATATTAAGACGATATTTTTCCATAAATGTCACAGGGTATTGCAAAAAAGCCGTCCGTGTGGGCGGCTTTTTTATAAGCGTTTATTAAGAATAGCTTCGTGAGGCTCATATCCGCTTGATACTATTGGGTTCTTTTGCGGAGGAGGAAACCGAGAAGCGAGAAGATGAGGAACATTCCGAGGTTTGCAACTACTACGCTTGCGCCTGCAGGGAAATTGTCGGCATAGTAGGTTATCGCTATACCGATAATGTAGCTGACGCAGGAAACAACCGCAGAGCAGATCGTTACACTGCGGAAGCTCCTGAATACTCTCATCGAGGTCAGTGCAGGGAATATTATAAGGCTTGAAATAAGGAGCGCACCCATAATCCGCATTCCCACTACAATAGTAAGGGCGGTGAGGAGCGCAATTATCGTGTTGTATACACCCGACTTTACGCCTGTCGCCTTGGAGAAATTCTCGTCAAAGGTCACGGCGAAAATCTTGTTGTAGAATAAGACGAACATTACAATGACAATAACCGAGCAGATTATGCTGAGCGCAAGATCGTCGTTGCTTATAGCCATAATACTGCCGAACATATAGCTGTTCATATCCGTTGCACTGTTAGTCTGCGATATGACGATAGCACCTATCGCAAGCGCACTGCTTGAAAGAAGGGCTATTGCGGCATCTCCTTTTATCTTGCCGTCAGAGCTTATTCTGAGCAGAATAAATGCGGCTACGATTACAACTGGGATAGATACCTGCAAAGGCGCCAGATTCAGTGCGGAGGCTATTGCAAGCGCACCGAATCCGACGTGTGATAATCCGTCGCCTATCATAGAAAAACGTTTTAATACAAGGCTTACACCAAGAAGTGCGGCGCACAGCGAAACAAGAAGTCCGACTACAAGCGCACGCAGAAGAAATCCGTATTGAAAAATCTCAAGCATTTTAACGAGCCTCCTTTGAGCCTGTGTGATGGTCGCAGGTGCAATGACAGTCACAGGTACTCATTGCGTGGAATATATCGGTACTGCGGTACTCGGCGGTAGTTCCGAAAAAGTATGCGCCGCTCTCCATATGGAGTATCTTTGTACCGTATTTCAGTGCGCCCTGCAGATCGTGGGAAATCATTATAATCGTTATGCCCTGCTCACGATTCAGCCTGCTTATTATCTCATACATTTCGGCAGTAACCATAGGGTCAAGTCCGGAAACGGGCTCATCGAGGAGAAGCAGTTTTCCTGTCGCACAAAGCGCACGGGCAAGCAGTACACGCTGTTGCTGACCGCCCGACAGATTGCGGTAGCTGCGGTGGGCAATGCCGGTTATGCCGAGAAGTTCTATGTTGTCATCGCAGAGCTTCTTGTCGGCTTTTGAATAAAAGGGGGAAAGCCCTTTTCTGCCAAGACAGCCCGAAAGTACTACCTCACGCACGGTAGCGGGAAAGTCCTTCTGTGCGGCGGTCTGCTGGGGAAGATAGCCTATCTCGGTCTGTTTAAGACCGTCACCGAAGATTATTTCACCGGAGAGCGGGGAACGCAGTCCGAGAATGGTTTTCATAAGGGTGGATTTTCCGCTTCCGTTCTCGCCGACTATGCACAGATAATCGCCTGCGGAAACATTGAAGCTGAGATCCTTTACAACAGGCATTCCCTCGTAGCCTGCGGTAAGATTTTTACATTCTATAAGATATGACATTATTAATCCTCCTGTCAGCCGTTAAGGGTCAATTTAAGATTTTCAAGATTCTGTTTCATAAGATCAACATAGCTTACGTTGTTTTCTATGTCCTGCTTTGAAACGTTGTGGCAGGAGTGAAGCATCAGCTTTGTTGCTCCTGTTTCATCGCACAGAGTATCCGCTATTTTGGTACTGCTGAATTCAAGATAGTAAACTGCGGGAATGTTGTTTTCCTTTATCGTTTTTGTCAGCTTTATCATCGTAGAAACGCCCGGCTCGGATTCATCGGAGCAGGCGGCGAATGCGGCATTGAATTCAAGACCGTATTCGTGTGCAAGATACCTGAACGGGAACTTGTCGGCTAAAACTATCGTCTTGTTCTTTGCATTGTCAACCGCCGATCTGTAAGCATTATCAAGGTCGGAAAGCTGTTTTGCGTAGGCGTCCTTGTTTTTTGTGTAGGTCTGTTTATCCGACGGGTCAACCTTGCAGATTGCGTCATATACCGCCGAAAGCATAAGCTGAGCGTTTTTGGGCGATGTCCATATATGCTCATCGGTTTCGTGTTCGTGTTCATGCTCGTGGTCATGGTCATGGTCATGGTCATGCTCGTCCTCGTCTTCCGAAAGGGTAGGAACATAATCAATCAGCTTTACTGCTGTGACGTTTTCCGTATCATTTGAATTTATCAGCTTTTCAGCCCACTGTTCGTTTTCGCCGCCGATGTAGAGAAATATGTCGCAGTTGCGTATTGCAATCATATCCTTGGCGGACGGCTCATAATTATGGATCTCGCTTCCCGGAGGGAGAAGTATGCTTATTTCGGCATTGTCGCCGGCTATCTGTCTTGCAAGGTCATACGGCGGAAATACGGTCGAGATGATTTTCAGCTTGCCGCTGTCGCTGTTTGAATAACCGCTTTCCGACGAGCAGGCACACAGGCTGAGAACCGTTGCCGCCGCTGTAATCACGGCAAGCAGTTTTCTTTTTAACTTCATTATATATCACTCTTTTCTTTTGCTGTCGGGGTTTTTTTGGCACATTCTCCGCAAATACCGTAAAAAACGGTGCGTGAGCTGTCTATTGTAAAATCGTGCATTTTCGAAATATGCGCCGCTATGTCTTTCAGGTGGTCGCATTCAAGATGAAACAGCTTTCCGCATTTAAGACATTTCATATGAAAATGATCGTGACATTGCTGTTCATCGTTATATTGATAGCAGGCGCTTTTTCCCTCGCTGAGAAAGAATTTCCTGACGATATTCTGTTCGCATAGCTTTTCAAGATAACGGTATACGGTGGTTTTGCCGACCTGCTCAGCTTTCAGCGCATCGGCTATATCGTCTGCGGTAAGATGCTTTTTTGCGTTCTTTTTAATATAATCAAGTATCAGCTCACGCTGACGGGTATTGTATGACATATTTATCCCTCCGCAGTAAATACGAATATTAAAATGAAAATGAAATTCATTTTCAAATCCTTAGATATTATACACTCCTGAGCCGTGAATGTCAAGCGGCAACGCAAAGAATCTTGAAATTTCCATTTAAATATGATAAAATAATACTATATAGCCTATAGCGAGGTGTTAATATGGATAAAATCCGCATAACCAAAGACGAGAACGGCGCTGTTATTCTGCGTTTTGAAAAGCGTGAGGACTGCGAAAAGTATACGGTTTATTTCAGACGTGAGAACGGCAGATTCAAATTTCTCATAACCACAGAGAAAACGGCTGTAAGAGTGAACGCTGTCGAAGGACTGTGCTATTTCAGGGTAACAGGACAGACAAGCGGCGGAAGAACGGTGAATATCGGTACTGTGGATACTTCTTCGCTTATGAAGCGTACCGGCTTTATTACTATGGGTTCTTATAATGTACAGAAGATAGTCGAAAGAAGCCCTAAGTTCACAGCCGATAACACTGTAAGAAAAATATCTCCGCTTGCGGCGTTCTTCCCGGAAAAAATCGACAACAGCGATGCTCAGTGGGAAAGCAGAACATTTGAATATATAAAGGAAAACCGCTCGGACTATTTTATTTTTGACTTTTACGGTACTGCGGTACACGGACTTGTCAAGACTGAAAATTCATTTCTGACGGGCGGTATTGACGGCAATGAAAAGCACGGCGAAAAACTGCCGAACATACTGCCCGAAGACGTATATAAGCCGCTTGTTGATATTTTCGCAAAAGAGATATTAAAGCTGTATCCTGCGGACAGAATCATTCTTGTAAGGACGATTTCTCCCGAATTCTACGCAATAGGCAGACAGGTCAGAAAAAGCACGCCGAAGAACAAGCTGAACGCATTCCTTGAGGATATTGAGAATTATTTTATCAAAAAGGTACACCCTGTTATAATAGACCTTTCAGGAAGATATTTCGGCGATTTGTCATTGACCGGTGACGGAAAAGAGGCGGTGTTCAACCGTTTCTATTTTGCGGACTGCGAAAAGGCGCTTGATGAGATCACATCGGGAGAACCCGGCAGAGTGTACAAGGAGCAGGATATTGATTCAAGGCTGGAACAGATCCTGTGCTATTATGACAATGCGTGTGCAAGGGGACTGCTTACCGTTCTGCTTGACAGAAAAGAGCCTGCAGACGCACTTATGTTCCATACTTCAAGAGAATTTATTGCGGAGAACAGGGCTGAAATAAAGGACATAATCGAACAGCATTACTCAAGCATAACCGATATTTACAGATATTACGATTTCGGTGACAATATCGAGATGAAGAATGCGGTGAAGGTTATTGCGGCACTGGAAAGCAATACGCTGCAGAATGTGACTCACGGCGAGCTTATAAGACTTCTTGACAGGCAGTACAGGGTAAAGCGTCCTATCGCAAACTTTGTTAGGGCTACGCTTGGCGGTGCGCTGGGAAAAGAGGTAGATGTAAACGAGCAGAACCTGCGGTTTATGACAAGGGTCGCATACGAGCTGTGGAACGGCGGCGATCCTAAGGCAGTGCCTCAGAAGATAGATGAATATGAAAAGATACACAACTTCACATTGATAGATATGTGGGGTACGGGTGTCATAAAGAGAGCGCTTGCAAAGGCTACAACTATCAGAATGAATGTGGCGGTGAGCGGGGAGTCGTTTGTATGGGCATTTGACAAGCCTCATTCCGTAGAGGAAAAGAGGTTTGCCACTGCCGATAAGTCGGGCGCTAAGGCTTTGGAACAGCTTATGAGGACAACTGTGCAAAGGCTCACGGTAAGTCAGTCACGGTGGATAGCGATAGATATGGCGGACGTTATTGCGGATAACGCAAAATATAACGGCGAGGGATTTACTGTAGACCAGCAGTATGCAAATTCTGACCTTTCGGTTATTCTCGGAAAAGCAGGGCAGCCGTTCACGCTTGACGCTCAAAAGGACAAGGAGCGTATCCTTGCCGCCTGTGATAAGCTGTCGCATTTTGTGAAGCAGAAATACGGCAGTAATATAATTCTGTGCAAGGTGTCGCTCAATGACAAGGTGAGGGATTATGACGGAAAAATAAAGCCGCTTGTGACAGACAAGAAGAAATTTGCTAATGCAAAGGCACTGCTAAAGCTGTGCGAGGAGAGATTTGCAGAAAATACGGATTGCTACATACTGGATAACTCGAAGAACTATGTTTCGGATGAGAATTTTGCATCGGGCGGTGCGGGTATAGCAAGGTTCGAGGCGGATTTCTACTCGGCAACGGCAGAGTATGTGGATTATATCGTGCAGTACAGCCCTGTGCAGAAGTATTTTGACAAGCTGTAAAACGGTATAAAAAGAATTTAATAAGAAACTGCCCCGTGAGCTTTCTCGCGGGGCAGTGCTGTATTCTGTGTAAATTATGCTCAGTCGTCAAGAGCCGAGTACATAACCTGCTTTAATGTTCTGAGCGGACGTATGCCGTTACCGCCGCAGACCTGTATAAAGTACATAAATGTAAGATTGTTTTCGGGATCGTTGCAGAAGTAGTTTCCAGTCCAGCCGTCCCAGCCGTATTCGCCTATACTGCCGACAGTAGTTATTTCGGGGCTTATGAGCGTTCTCATAAGTCCTCCGTAGCCATAACCGATACACGAATCCCAGTTGTACGTCTTTGCCTGCTCAGCGGTGATGATATTGTGCGATATAAGGTCAACTGCCTTGCGGCTGAGTATGCGGGCATCGCCGTATTTACCGCCGTTCAACAGCATCTGAGCGAATTTTTCATAGTCGTTTACGGTGGAAACAAGTCCTGCACCGCCTATCTCGAATTCAGGACGCTTTGTGTACTTGTAAACAAGACCTAAGTGCTGCCAGTCGCACGGAGCGAGTTTTCCGTCCTCGCCTCTGATATAGATTTCTGCAAAGCGGTCACGCTTTTCGGCAGGCACATAGAAATCGGTATCGTTCATACCGAGAGGCGTGAATATCTCATCTTTAAGGAAGTCGCCGAAACGCTTTTTGCTTACAACTTCAACTATCGCACCGAGAACATCTGCACAGACGCTGTAGTTCCAGCAGGTGCCTGGCTGTGCGAACAGCGGTATTTTACCCATTTCGTTGCACATCTCAACGGTTGAATATGTGCCGTTGCCCGAAAACGATCTTTCGTAGAATTTATCGAATAAATCAGCCATTTTATCGCCGGAGGGATTTACGTTTCTGTCGGGGTACATAAGTCCTGCGGTCATTGTAAGCAGGTCGATGATTTTGACTTCACGGTTTGCCGGAACAATGCCGTCTGCGGTTTCGACCTTCTGATCCTTAAAGCCCTCAAGAAACCAGCTTACGTTGTCGGAAAGGTCAATAAGCCCTCTGTCATAGAGTATCATTGTCGCAACTGCGGTGACGGGCTTTGTCATACTGTAAAGACGGTATATCGTATTGTCGGATACCTTAAGATTACGGGCAACGTCAGCCATTCCGAAGCATTTATCGTATACTCGCTCTCCGTCCTTGATTATTCTTAAATGTCCGCCGGGAATCATTCCGCTGTCGACCTGCGACTGCATCATTTCATCAAGGCGGTTTAATTTATTCTTGTTCATAGTAACTCCTGTTTGCCTTACGGCTGTTATTTTCAGATTTATTGTAGCATATCCGATGTTGAAATGCAATGAAAAAGTGAAAAACACAGATGAAGAAAGGATTAAAAGTAGAATTTGTAAAAAGAATATTTTATTATAATGTCAGAATGAACAAAATAATCTAATTAATTTGTTTAATTTGTATATTGAATTAATTACAATGAATATATATAATATTGTTATAGGAGCTTCTAAAAACACGAAAGGTATGTTATTTATGAAAATTAAAAAAGTTATTTCTTGTGTATTTTTTGCTATTCTGTTAGCATCTTTTATTCAAATCTACTGTTTTGCAACCAATCCGAAAACAGATCTACAGGATCAAAAGGATCTTATCTTCCAAGTATATACAAATAAGTATCCGGGCAAAGACAATGTGATTAGAAATATCATCAATATTGTTACTGGTAGCGAGCAATTTGTATCAATTTATGATCAAGATGAAAGTGAAGCACTGAATATACTTGAAGATTCAATACGAGATGCTATGGAAGACTGTGTCGATGAATTTCAATTATATTCAACAAGAGCCGGCAACACATCAACAGGTGAATTTTATTCCCCTCAAACTGTTCCTGTACTTGTTCAGCCAAATGATTATTCATGTGGTCCAACCGCATTAATGCAGGCTATTAAAGGTAATGGATTAAATACTGAAAAAGAATTATCTGATATGATAGATGAGATAAAACCAGATAAAAAAGATGGTACAAATATAACTGTATTATGTAATTATATTAATAACAATTTTTATTCAAGCAGTAGATATAAATACAAAGTAAAAGCATTTACGATATATACATATGATAAAGCAGCTATGTATGTTAGAAATAGCTTGTATATGGATGCTTGTCCGATTTATAGAATTAGTGATACTTGTCATTTTGATTATTATAACAACAAACACTATACTCATTATGTGACAATTTCATATTATAACGGTGCACAAAACTTGATGAATTTTGTTGATCCTAATAACAATAAGCAGTATAGAGGAACACATACAGTAACTTTGGATGAATTTGAAGAAAGTGTTTCAGACGATGGCTGGTTACTTGTTATGACAAAAAACACATCCGACAATCCGTATATATATAATTAAAAGGGGTAAATGTATGAAAAAAATCTGTGTATTCACAATTACAACTGCAATGGCAATTATAGCGGTGTTTACATCGTGTGTAAAAGAAAATCAGTCTGTAAGCGAGGCTTCCGTTTCTTCGGTTTCAGGAGAAACAGAAACATTAACACTCGGAGATCTCGGATATACTCCCGATGCAAATGCTGAGGATAATTCGCTGTATAAGACGGTACTTCTTTCATCGGAAAAATGCGGAGATTATGAATTCGTGCTTACTGCAGATGCTCTGAACAACAGCAAGGACGCATATACAGCAAAAATGAAGCTCAGTGTCAGAAAAAACGCCGAAACCCTTAGTGATGATTTTATACCGGCACATAGTGACGGGAGCCAATACGGAACAAAGCTTTATAAGAATGATGACCCAAATAGCATTCTTAAGACGTATATGATGATATATGACGGTAAGGAATATCCTTTGGCGATTGTTACTTATAAATGTTCCGAGGACTATGTTCCGAAAGCCGAAACGCTTTCAAGATTTTTTACCGTGTCAGATGATAGGGGCATGAGCTTTACAGATGGCGGTATTATCAATTACCCAAATCTTTCTGACAAGTGCAAAGTAGAAGGAAATAAGCTGATTGACGGTGATAAGACGATTGAATTTGATTTTAAAGATATCACGGCAACGGTAAGGTAACAGTAAAACCATTGATAAGAAGCAATACAGTAAAACCCCGATTTGATCAGTGATCAGACCGGGGTTATTTGTATAAGTATTCAGATTAGTTTACTTAATTTCAAGCGAATCTATAACGCCTGCTATAAGGTCGGGGAATACGCCATCGTCTGTAGACTGGGTGAAGGAGAAACAATAAGCATCTTCGCCCGACTGGATCATATACTGTGTTATGGTGGTCTGCTTTGTTACCTGTGACACCATACCTGTCAGCTGCATATAGATTGCCTTTTTGCCTGCTATTTCGGTGTGCTGAAAATCAACCAGCTTGAAGTCCTCCATAGTAGCCTTATATGTGGCGGTCATCTGCTCGGAGGTCACCTCTTCGATAGGGCTGTTGGTCTTGCTGACTACAAGATTGAATTTATTCTCGTTGTATTCGTCCGTTGACGCAAACTGATAAGCTATAGAGGCACTTGCGAGCTTCCAGTCCTCAGGCATTTTGAATGAAAGGTTGCCGTTTGCAAGGGAGAATTTGCCGTCCTTTACATATTCGTAAGTGACGGTCGATTCGGTGCTGTTTTCGCCGCTTTTGTTCTCGTTACTGCTCTTGGTATCCTCTGAACTGCTGTCGGTTTTGCTTTCACTGTTGACAGCTTCAGATGATGCAGAGGAGGATTCCGAAACGGACGTTGTGTCGCCGACATTACCCGTTGATGCATCAGATGAGGTCGGGGACGAACTGCAGGCGGTGAGCGCCGCTGTGCAGGAGAGCATCAGAGATACAGCAATGAGTTTTATATAAGTTGATTTCATACTGAAATTCCTTTCGATAATCAAATAGTCAGCCGATAGGCTTTATAAATGATATTTTAGCACATAAGGCGTAAAAAGTCAATTTCTAACCTTTAGAAAAGGCGATTGTGAAAGAAATTTCATTTATTTTTCGTATTGTTCCAAAACCCAAGCAAGTTTCATAGAATATAACAAAAACATATTGCGGAGGTTAAGCTATGGAAAAATGTACATTCAGCACGGTTACGCAGAAATATCTTGACAGCTATGCAGGCATACTTGATACTATGACGGGAACGATGAACTGTGCAAAGGAAAATGACAGTATTTCTTATAATTTCATCGTGAAAATGATACCGCATCATCAGGCGGCAATACGAATCTCTGAGGAGCTGCTGAGATATACGACCTGCATTGCGCTACAGAATATCGCAACGGAAATTGTTGTGACGCAGACAAAGGAAACGGAAGAAATGAGAAAAATGCTCTGCGGATGTGCAGGATACCGTAATGACGGTCAATCGCTGTGCGGATACAGGCGGCAGTATGGCATTATAGTTACGAATATGTTCAGCCGTATGAGGTCGGCTTGCCCCGATAACGATATAAATATAAGCTACATAAGGCAGATGATACCGCACCACGAGGGCGGTATTGCGATGTGCAGGAATGCGTTGAGATTCAGCATCTGTCCTCAGTTAAGAGCAATACTGAAAGAAGCTGTCAAAGCTCAGGCAAAAGGTATTGAGGAGATGAAAAAACTGCTTCAGTGCAAGGCATGACAGATTGCAAAGGCAGGTATGACAAAAACTCCCGACGGCACTTAAAATACCGTCGGGAGCTTTGTTATTTGAATATGAAGTTTAATTTCTTTACGTTCGTATCCTGCGAGAAGGTTATTACGTTATACATAAACAGAACGTTCTTGTAATCACCGATATTGACACCGAGCGTTTTTATGTCGCCATTTATATAGCGAAGGTCAAGTACGGTTATATGGCTGTAATTCTTTGCAAGGAACGGTATCAGCGAATGTGCGTAGCTGTCCTTTATCACAAGCAGACTGCCGTTGTCGGCATTTTCGGGGAGAACGGAATTTATGTCTATTCTGGGTACGTTCTGACCGAGGAAGGTGGAATATTTATCCTTTACATTAAGGAACTCACGGAAATACATACTGTCATACGTTCCGTCGGGTTGTGCTCCGCTTTTATATACGGTTACGCTGACCTTAGGTTCGTTATCCGCCAGAGCGTAAATGTCTATAGTATCAGGGGTTATGCTGTTGTCGAGCGTCTTTGAATAGAGCGTGCCTCTGAAAGTGTCGGAAGCGTGTTCTACGCTGAACTTATCAGCGGTATATGCGGAAAATTTCATTGCTTTTCCTGCCTCTGTGTAGCCTATATATGCGCCGTAACTTGTCCAGTGGTGGTCGGTGCGGTAATAAATATAATCGTTTTTGGCGCTGCTGAGAGCCGAATATACGTCAATTCCCGTGATTGAGGGAACGCTGTCGTAGCAGTCCTTAATGAACAGCTTCTGATCTGCCGCACCGCAGTTTGCCGGAAGGGTATCGCTGTATATCTCCTGTGCGTTAGGTGCAAGCATAAAGTACATCTTGATCTTGGGGTATTTCTGAGCGAAGCTTTCCATAGCGGCAAGGTTTTTCGATACGCTTTCCTTATCGTAATCGCTTTCTCTCCACGACTGCATCATTCTGCCGTCCTCGGTGAATATTCCCTTTATCTCCTTTTTGCCGAGCAATCTGTCGAAATCGTTCATAAGGCTTATCCACTGTTCACGCATTACTATTCTGTCCGAAAAATAGTTTTCAAACTTAGTCATAAACGTTTTGTCGGTTACGGTATCGAAATTGAACTTCGGCATTTTTTCAAGGTAGCGGTTTTCATTTTCGCTGAACGCATTTTGGGGAAGCTGTGCGCTTGATATTATTGTTGCAACGGGTACTGCTATCGAGATAAGAGCAAATAGCCCGATAAGCAGGAACTTATAGATATTTTCTTTTTTCATCTTGTTTACTCCTTTCTCAGAAATTGAAGTACAGGAACGGGTTGTAGGTCTGATCTACAAGGTATGCGGCGCACATAACGAACATTCCCATAAGACCGACAATTCCGCCGTAATTGATAAGCAGAGGCAGTTTTTTCTTCAAATATTCCACTGCGAGCTTGGGAAGGTCTGTACAGCCGATTATGCATATAATGAATGTTATTCCGTAGGTGGATATCTGATACATTGCTGTGCTGTCTATAAACGGTGTGCCGCCTGCGCCGAACATATTGGCTGCATAGGCGAAGGCTGTGGGCAAATCCGCTGTGTCAAACAGCACCCAGCCGAGTATTACAAGCAGCATTGTATAGATGTGGCAGAATACTGCCGGAATCTTCTGAAGCCATTTGCCGAGAAAGAGCTTTTCAAGTATGATGACAACGCCGTACAGCGAACCCCAGAGTATGAAGTTCCAGCTTGCGCCGTGCCATACGCCTGTAAGGAACCACGTTATAGCAAGGTTCATTATAGTTCTCGGCATACCTTTGCGGTTGCCGCCGAGAGGGAAGTAGACGTATGATTTAAACCACGAACCGAGTGTGATATGCCATCTGCGCCAGAATTCAGAAATGCTTTTTGAAAGGTAGGGGTAGTTGAAGTTTTCGGGAAAGTGGAATCCCATCATTTTGCCAAGACCTATAGCCATATCTGAGTATCCCGAGAAGTCAAAGTAAATCTGGAAGGTGAATGCGAGTATTCCGAGCCACGAGCTTACTACAGATACCTGTGAAATGTCGGTTGATTTTACCGCTGTCCACAGTGCGCCTATGCTGTTGGCGATAAGCACTTTTTTGGAAAGTCCGATTATGAATCTTATAATTCCGTCATAGATAAGGTCGAGCGTTATCGTTCTGTCGTCAAGCTCTTTTGCCACATCGTCATATCTTACGATAGGGCCTGCGACAATCTGAGGGAACAGGGTCACGAAAGCCGCAAAGCTTATAGGATTTTTCTGAACCTTTACGTTGCCCATATATAAGTCTATCGTATAGGACATTGACTGGAACGTGAAGAAGCTGATACCGATAGGCAGCATATTCATAGGCAGGAAATCAATGCCGAAGAAGTTCATATTATTTATGTCGATTATCTGACTTCCTGCTATTGCGTTGATGTTTTCAGCGATGAATCCGCTGTATTTGAATACGCCGAGAAGTCCGAGATTCATAACAACCGACACAATAAGGCATAGCTTGCGGGGGAGCTTTTTTCCTTCAAAGTGGTTCATTGCAAGACCCGCAAAATAGTCTATCATTGTTGAGATGAGCATTACCACAACGTATATAGGCTCGCCCCACGAATAGAAAACAAGACCGCTGAGCAGGATGATGAAGTTCTTGCTTTTTTTAGGAGCAATGTAATATATCAGCAGGGTTATCGGCAGGAACAGATATATGAATATCGATGTTGAAAAGACCATAAATTAATTACCTTTCGTGTACGGTTTCATTTTTTTTCAAACGCAGTGCGTACTGCGTTTTCATATTCTTCTTTTGTATAAAGCCTGTTTATCACTTCAAGCATAGTATTTGCGCTGAGTATCGGCGGTAAGCCGAGTGCCAGCAATACGTCACGTCTTAGCTGTGAGCTGTTGGCACAGCCTATCATTCCGTCATCCATCATATCGGATTTGGTCAGAAAGTCGTGTTTTTTGTAAGCTGTATCGCCTTCGGTCGCAACACCGGCTTTTTTCAGAGCAGACTCCAGTATCTCTGTGTCAAGCCCCTCAACCCCGAGATAGCCTTCGGACGAGGGAACGGTTTTGCGTTTTTCCTTGCCTTTTATCTGAGGCACGAATACGTTTATTATATCGCCGTTTTTACAGCAGCCTTTTATATGATTTCTGATTTTAAGTCCTGCGCTGTCGCTGTCGGTAAGTATCACTATTCCGCAGGTAGAGGCAAGAGTTCTTATCAGCTCGGTTTTTTCTTTATCCTTATATATTCCGAAACCGTCTGTGGTTATTATAACGGTATCGAGCAGGGAGGAGAGCTTTATTTTATCATATTTGCCTTCGACTATTACGGCACGTCTGAGCTTTATCAATAGTACGACCTCCTGCTTTTTTCGGGGGAGAGTTTTACTATCGTTTCCTCAAGCACAGTTCTGTAGTTAATCGCTGACGTCTTGAGTGCAAGGTCGGCGTTGAACAGAATATCAAGGCAGTTTCTTATATGCTCCGTATCGAGCCGTGATACGAGATTCATCGCTTTTGTCACAACGAAGGTACGGTTTTTGGCATATCCGAAATCATCGGCTGTCTGTTGTGAGGATTTTCCTGCTCCCTGTGCGGTTTTTGCACGGTAGAAGTCGATATAATTCGAAGAAAGAGCCGCCAGTATAACAACAGGCTCGATTTTTTGCGTCAGCAGGTCGTCAAGTATCAGGAGCGCCTGTCTGCGATTACCCTTCAGAAGCTCAGTCGCAAGCGAATATATGCTTGTGTCAAGCTGTTTTATTGTCAGCTTGTCTATCATTTCTGCTGTTATTTCGCCTGTGCCGGCATAACTGCACAGTTTATCGGTTTCGGCAGAAGCAAGGGAAAGATCGCATAGTGTAAGCTCCGCTATATGCTGAGCGTCAGCCCGTGATATTACACAGCCGCGTTTCGCCGCTTTTTTCATAATAAGCTCCGTCACTCTTGCCGTCGTAAGATGGGCAAATTCGCAGACTGCGGCATTTTTCTGCTTTGTGAGGGCGGTTATGAGTTTTTTGTTCTTTGCTTTTTTAAGCTGTTCCGTGTTTCCCGTCATACTGATTATTACAGTGCATTCATCGGGAACGTCCTTCAGCGAGTTCAGTATCGTTTCGATACCGTTATCATCGAACTTTTCAAGGTCGAGGTCGCTTATCAGAACAGCCTTGTTGTCTGCAAAGAGGGGCATACTGTCGATACTGTCCGTAAGCGTGTCAACAGGGAATGTACCTGCGAGTTTTATGAGATTTATATCGTTCCTGTCCTTGCCGACGGTTGCGTCAAGCAGGCGGTCGGTATAAGTCTTTACAAGAAAGCGTTCTTCACCGTAAAGATAGTTTACACGGCTGATTTCACGGCTTTTTATGGCTGCTGACAGCTTATCCTCGTCCAGCTTCATACTGTTTCCCCTTTCTATCTGTAATTGCATCGGGCGGTTATCCCGTCCTCGTTTATGCGCAATTCGCACTCGGTAAAATAAATAGATATTCCGTTTGACGCTTTCTGATACCTGTTTATCAGAAAGCAGGGTGTATCAGCAGAGATATATCTGCTTTTACCCCATAGGATATTTATCATATCCGTCTGTGCCTTTCCTGCGGAGGAGATGTTGATTTTTGTGTTGTATGCCGACATGAGCAGGACATCGTTACGGCATCTGACCGAAAAAAGTCCGCCGTTTATATCATTGCCGCCGTCACACTCGGATACGTTTTCGGAAATAGCGTGTGCGGCTTTGACAAGCTCATTTCCGGGATTCCGGTTATTGCAGAAAATGAGCGTGTCGGCATTGGTCTTATTGTTTCCCAGAAGCACGTTTTTTATTGTGCTAAGCTCTTTTTTATCGTTTCCGATAAGCACCGCCGCCGAATAATCACGGGAAAGAATCACGACAGAGCCGTTTGCTCCGTCACTGTGCATAAGTATTCTTATGCTGTCGTCTGGAATCTGAGGCAGTACAGTGTTTACTGCGGTAAAGCACAGCAGTGAAACGATAAGTATCGGAACAGCGTATTTCTTTTTAAGCAGAAGATAACACACAGCGGCAACGGCTGAAATCACAACAATCGTTATAATCACCGTAAACGGCTCACAGCTGAAGTGCAGGAACGGTACAGCGGCAAAAGCCGAGAATATTATCCGCATAATGTCACAGCAGAAGTGCGCTATTGCGGCAAGCGGTATTACCGCACCGCCTGTCAGTGCAAATATCAGCATCGCCGACAGGCACAGTGTGAAAAGAGGCACTGTTATCACCGATACGATTATGCCTGCAAGCGAAAACGTACCGAAGTATATAGCCGAAAGCGGTATTCCCGCAAGTGCGGCACACAATGACACGCATAACGTATCGCAAAGTTTGCCGTTTAAAAACGGAAGCTTGTCTTTCAGCCATGCGGAAGCCGAAACGCCGACAACACCTGCTCCCACGGTAGTTACCGCAGAGAGTATCAGACCTGCGTCAAGGCAGGAGAGAGGGTCGAAAAGCGTTATCAGCAGTACGGCAAGTCCGACAGAATTAAGGCAATCGCTCCTGCGATAAAACAGAGCGCCTGTGTTTGCCGTGATAATCATTATTCCGCTTCTCAGTACCGAAGCCGTAAAGCCGAAAAAAGCCATAAAGCCTACTGTAAGCACCGCAGTTATCACAAACCTTACACGGTAGGAGTATCCGAGCCGTGTAGCTGTCAGCAAAGCCGACAGTACGGTCATAATAAGCGTCAGGTGCATACCTGACACAGCGGTAAGATGCGATACTCCCGACAGCTTTATATCGCTGTAAAGCTCATCGGAAAAAGAACGTTTGTCACCGAAGAATATACCTTTCATCAGCGCACCGCTGTCATCGGGAAAGCTATCGTCAATACGCCCTATCAGATATTCACGGTAATCATCAATGAACGATAACGGGTAATCTCCCTTTGTTACGGAAATGTCGCCGTAAGGTATGGCGGATAAAGTTATACCGTCGCTCCTGTATCGGTCGGCAGTGCCGTAATATGCCGTATTTGTCAGCTTTTCAAACCGGGCTTTGAAATGTAACATATCGCCCTTTTTTGCATCAATGTCATCGGTATACATAATCACACAGACCTTGCCGTCTGATGTATAGGTATAAAGGCTGAAAACGGCTGAATCTTTACCAATTACTTGTTTTTGTGCCACAGTTGCGGTTATATCGTAGGTTCCGTTCAATAACGGTTCAGCCGCTTTTGCCATAGACAAGGATACACAGCTGAATACGGTTATTCCTGCGGCACAGCAGAGCAGTGCTGCGGATATGTCATATTTCCTTGTTAAAATCGCTGTTATTATTGCAACAGCTATAATCAATATTACTCCACAAATGAGAAAAATTGCAAAATCAAAGAAAATTGAGGCGAAAATCAGTCCTATCAGATATGAACCTCCAACAGCCGCTAATTTCCGCCTCACAACTATTCACCTTTTAAGCAAGCTCAACGCTCAGCTTTTTGCCGCCGAGTAAGTGGAAGTGGAGGTGACGCACTGTTTGGCCGCCGTCTTCACCCACGTTTGAAACGATTCTCCAGCCGTTTTCAAGGTTGAAGGACTCGGCAAGATGCTTTGCAACAAGCATAATGTCTTTTACTATACCGGCATTGCTTTCATTAAGCTCATCGACACCGCCGATATGTTCTTTTGGAATGATAAGGATATGTACCGGTGCCATAGGATTAATATCCTTGAAAGCGATTACTTTATCGCTCTCGTATACCTTTTCGGAAGGGATTTCGCCTGAAACAATTTTACAAAAAATGCAATCCATACTTTTTCCTTTCCGGCTTTTATCAGCCAATCATATTCTTTACTATATCGGTAAGCGCAAGCAGAGCCTCGTCGATCTTTGTTACATCTGCGATGCCTGCCATAGCTGTGTCGGGCTTTCCGCCGCCCTTACCGCCTGCGATAGCCGCAATTTCCTTTACTATCTTTCCTGCGTTTGCACCCTTGGCAACAGCTTCTGGGCTTGCGATACAAAGGAAGTTGCCCTTGCCGTCGGATACGCCTGCAAGCACGGCGATGAACGAATCGTTAGCGTCTTTCAGCTTGTCGCCGGCTTTTCTGAGACTGTCGCCCGTTACGCCCGAAAGCATAGCGGAGAATACCTTTATGCCGTTTACTTCTGTTGCGCCCTCTGTTACATTCTTCATCTGGCTCATTGAAATGATGCCGTTAAGGCGGTCTATTTCAGCTTGCATAGCGTGCATCTCGTTCATCATATTTTCGCACTTCTGCATTACGGCGGAGGGGTTTGCTATTTTCAGTACCTGAGCAATGTTTGTAACCATTGCCTTTGTCTGATCGTATGCGGAGAGTACATTGTAGCCTGTTACAGCTTCGATTCTTCTTACGCCCGAAGCTACCGATGTTTCGGAAATTATCTTGAACAGACCTGCCTTTGCGGTATTATCAAGGTGAGTACCGCCGCAGAATTCCGTTGAAACATCGCCTGCCTGTACTACTCTTACTATATCGCCGTATTTTTCACCGAACAGAGCCATTGCGCCCTTCTTGCGTGCTTTCTCAATAGGAAGTTCTTCGGTTACAACGGGGATACCTGCAAGAATCCAGTCATTTACGAGCATTTCAATCTTTTCAAGCTCTTCAGGAGTTACTGCGCTGAAGTGGCTGAAGTCGAAACGGCATCTGTAGGGATCTACAAAAGAGCCTGCCTGATGAACGTGGTCGCCGAGAACCTTTCTGAGCGCCGCCTGTAAAAGATGTGCGCAGGTGTGGTTTCTCGCTGTAGCCATACGCTTCTTTTCATCGACAGCCGATTTTACGCTGTCGTCCGTATAGAAGCATCCGCTCTCGACATGGCAGTTGCAGATAAACTGTCCTGCGCCTGTCTTTTTGGTGTCGATAACCTGCATTACATTTTCACCTGCCGTAATTGTACCGCAGTCGCCGACCTGTCCGCCGCTTTCTGCGTAGAAAGGTGTAATATCAAGAACTACCGTTACCTCGTCACCCTCGTTGCATACATCGGTGACCTCGCCGTCCTTTATCATAGCAAGAATCTTGCTGTCGGCGGTAAGCGACTTGTAGCCTACGAATGTGGTAGTAAGTCCGCTGAGCGCATTTGCTGTAGCTTCGTCCCAGCCGCCCTTGAATGCCTGATTTGAACGTGCCTTTGCTTTCTGCTCGTTCATAAGCTCAAAGAATCGTTCTTCATCTATACCGATATTCTTCTCCTGAAGGATCTCTCTTGTAAGGTCAACGGGGAAGCCGTATGTGTCGTGCAGCTTGAAAAGGTTCTCGCCGCTTAAGATGGGCTTGCGTGTATCGTCTGCCGAAAGTTCCTTTATAAACTCGCCGAGTATCTGCATACCCTTGTCAACTGTCTTTGCAAAGCTCTCTTCTTCGGTCTTGATGACCTTCTTTATATATTCTCTCTTTTCGTCAAGCTCGGGATAAGCTGTGAGGTTTTCATTTATAACCGTGTCGCATATTTCATAGAGGAAGGGTCTGTTTACACCGAGCATTCTGCCGTGTCTTGCGGCACGTCTTAACAGACGGCGCAGAACGTAGCCTCTGCCTTCGTTTGAAGGACGGATACCATCGCCAACCATAAATGTCGTTGAACGGATATGGTCGGTGATAACACGAATAGAAACGTCTGTTGTGGGGTCATCGTGATAGTTTACACCTGCAACGGAGCAGATCTTCTTCATTATGTTCTGAATAGTATCAACCTCGAACAGATTGTCAACATCCTGCATTACGCAGGCAAGACGCTCAAGTCCCATACCTGTATCAATGTTCTTTGTTGCAAGCTGAGTATAGTTTCCATTGCCGTCATTGTCGAACTGTGTGAATACGAGGTTCCATATCTCGATAATTCTGTCACATTCTCCTGCCTGTTCAAAGCTCTCGAAAGGACCATACTTTTCACCTCTGTCAAAGTGTATCTCAGAGCAGGGTCCGCAGGGTCCGCTTCCGTGCTCCCAGAAGTTGTCTGCCTTGCCGAGCTTGATTATTCTGTCACGGGGTACGCCGACTTCGTTAGCCCAGATGTCGCCTGCTTCATCGTCTTTTTCGTAAATCGTTACCCAGAGTCTGTCCTCAGGGATTTCAAGCACCTTTGTGAGATACTCCCACGCCCATGCCGTAGCCTCGTGCTTGAAGTAATCTCCGAATGAGAAGTTGCCGAGCATTTCGAAATATGTGCCGTGTCTTGCAGTTTTACCTACGTTGTCGATATCGGGTGTTCTGATACACTTCTGACAAGTTGTTACACGGTGTCTGGGCGGTTCTTCAATGCCCTGAAAGTATTTCTTGAGAGGGGTCATACCTGCGTTTATAAGCAGTACGGAGTTATCTCCCTGCGGTACCAGCGGTGCTGACGCCATTCTCAGATGTCCTTTGCTTTCGAAAAATTTCAGATAGCTTTCTCTAAGATCGTTTAGTCCTGTCCATTTCATATAATTTATGATTCCTTCCGTTTATCATCAGGGTAGCAAAAAAGCCGTACCCGATTTTTAATTAAACATACATATTAAATTATATACGAATTTGGGAAAAAGTCAATATTTTTTTGTGACAAAGAGGTGAGAGAGGGGTAAAAAATAAAGAGCCTATTACGTTCAGGCTCTCAGTTTGTAGAAAAAGTCTATTTTTATAAAAATAGAGCAAATTCTCTATCCCTATAAGAACGCTTTGTGGGCTTTGCGTCCTGCAAAGCCTTTGGGCGTTCTATCTCGGCATCCTTGCCGAAACCCCAAACCCCTTCCCCGTGGGAAGGGGCTGAGTGTGGGGCTGCCGCCCTCACCCCGCTTGGGGCTACGCCCCAAACCCCATTTTTAAAAATATATAGGTTTTTCGACAGTCTAAGAGCCTTTTACGTTCAGGCTCTTTATATGCAATTGAAATTATTCGGAAACATCGGATGAAACCGGTTCCGGCTTGCTGTTTTCGGTTTCTTTGTTGTTTTCCTTGTTGCTTTCTTTACTGTCGGTGCTTTCCGTCTTACTGCTTGCGGTTTCGGGCTTTTCGGCAGGGAATGCCTTTGCAATCTCTGTCAGAAGCTCGGTAATTCTGCCGCTCGGACGTTCAAAATATTTGTTTTTCACAACAGTGATTTTTCCGTCCTTTACCGCTTTGAGTTCTGAATAATTTTCGTTTGTGGTAAGCATATCCTTGCCTATGGTGTCGCTAACGAAAATAAGATCGGGTTGATTTTCCTTCAGCATTTCGGGGTTATAGGTATAACCGCTTGCACTCTCTGCTATGTTTGTGCCGAAAAGGCTGAGTATCGCATTTTCAAACGTGTCCTTGCCTGCGGGGGTATTTGCGGCGGTGACGTATATAAAAGTTTTGTCGGTCTTTTTAATCGAATCAAGCTGTTTTTTTACGGGGGCGAATGCTTTTTCACCTGCAGATTCACCGTCAAAAATGCCGTTCATTGCAAGCCCGAAAAATTTGTAGATGTTTTCAAATTCTTCAATGGTTTTCGGGGACGCAATTGTCAGAACTTTTGTGCCTTGCGCCTCCAGTGAGATCCTGTCCTTTGTGACGATAGGCGTTGCGGTTATCACAAGGTCGGGTGAGAGCTTTTTTATCGCCGCAATATCGGGATTCGCACTGCTTGCGGCTTTCGGCAGCTCCTTTACGCTTTCGGGGTAGTCACAGTAGTCGCTGACGGCAACTATCCTGTCGCCGTAGCCCATTTCAAAAAGAATCTCTGTATAGGCGGGGGTAAGCGATACTATTTTTTCGGGAGATTTCAATATCTCCGTGTCGTTCAGCGTCACGGGGTATGCGCTCAGCGGCTCTGAAGCCTCACTGCTTTCTGTTATCGCACCGGACGATCTGCCCGGTACGAGTACGATATTTTCACATCCGCTTATCGCAAAAGTCAGCATAAGCAGTGCCGAAATCAAAAGCGGTATTTTTTTCTTCATCATATTTTCTCCGGATCTATACCAAGTGCGAGCTTTGATTGCAGGCTGTCGGCGAACTGTCTTGCTATTCTCGGGGATCTGCCGTTTCTCTTAAGAGCAAATCTTTCCGCACATCTGTCGAGCTTGTCTGCGTCTATTATTATGCCTCTGTCAAGGATAAGGCTGCGGACTATTTCGAGATAGGTTTCCTTGTTCGGTGCGAGGAATGTCACAAACAGACCGAATCTGTCGGACAGCGACATACTTTCATCAATTTCATCCGCACTGTGAACATTGTCGCCCATACGGCTGCTTTCGGTTTCCTTGATAAGATGGCGGCGGTTGGTGGTCGCATATATGAGTATATTTGACGGTCTTCCGCAGACAGAGCCTTCCAGAACCTTCTTGAGTATACCGAAGCCTTCATCGTTTTCACCGAATGAAAGATCGTCTATAAAGATTATGAATTTCAGGGGGCTTTCGCTGAGTGTTTTGTAGAGCGTGGGCAGGCAGGCAACATCCTTTTTGTCGACCTGTACGATACGCAAATTTGCATATTCGTTGAGAAGCGCTTTGACGGTCGATGATTTTCCCGTGCCTCTGTCGCCGTAGAGCAGGGCGTTGTCGGCAGGGTGACCTGCTATGAATGCTCTTGTGTTATCAACTATCTGTTTTCTCTGCGATTCGTATTTCTTCAGATCTGACAGACGTATTGCGTCGGGCTTTTCTATCGGATGAAGCAAGCCGTTATCATATACAAACGCTTTATATTTTGCGTAAATACCGCTTCCGTTCTCGCTTATATGGCGGATGAAGTATTCGGCGTTGCAGTCAAAGCCGCCTGTCACATATTCGGGGAGCGAGAAAATAAAATTCTCGTTGAACTTCTGGAAAAGATAATCCTTCAGCTTGTGAGCCGACATTTTGGCAAGCTCCTTGATTACCGATACGTCATATTCAACCGCATATTGCTTGTTGGTATCTTCTTTTCTGATGTAGCTTTCGATGAGCTTTGAGTCTGCGTAGGTGAGAAGCTCACGGAGGTAATCGGCAAGCGTTATGTCGTTTGTCAGCAGATACCGTGCTATGTTTGTATAAGCGTCGATAGCGGTTTCTTCATCGTCGCTTGCAAGGCGTTCAAACTGACCTATCAGATAATCGCCGCTTATGTCAAATGCCGTAAGTGATTTTAACTTGTGTGCCGTTTCTTTCATTTGTCATTCCTTCTTTTTGTACTTATGTATCCTGCTGAGCCGTATTTCTTATCAGCGTCAGCATATTGTCGAAATCTTCAAGTGTTGCAAGGCTGCCGCACATATTGCGCAGTTTAGCCGCACCGGGTCTGCCCTTGAGATACCATGCTGTATGCTTGCGTGCCTCCTTCATACCGATATATTCGCCCTTATCTGCACAAAGCAGTCTTATATGCTCGTTCATTATTTCAAGCTGTTCATCGGGGGAGGGGGGAGGCAGTGTTTCGCCCGTTTCAAGATAATGCTTTATTTCCAAAAATATCCACGGTCTGCCGCAGGCGGCTCTGCCGACCATAACCAGATCGCAACCTGTGTAATCGTACATACGTTTACAGCTTTCGCCGCTGTCAACATCGCCGTTTCCTATCACGGCTATGCTGAGTGCCTGCTTTACCTCAGCGATTATCTCAAGGTCAGCCTTACCGCTGTACATCTGATTTTTTGTCCTGCCGTGAACGGCAACGGCAGACGCTCCGCTTTCCTGAGCAACACGGGCAACCTCTACGGCGTTCACGTTCTTTTCGTCCCAGCCCTTTCTTATCTTCACCGTTACGGGAATATCGGTGGCTTTTACAACAGCTTCAACGATATGTCCGAGAAGAACGGGATCTTTCATAAGGGCGGAGCCTGCGCCGTTGCCTGCTACCTTCGGTACGGGACAGCCGCAGTTTATATCTATGAAGTCGGGCTTGTACTGTGACGCAATAACAGCCGCCTTTGCCATAAATTCAGGCTCACTGCCGAAAAGCTGTATTGCCATAGGACGCTCATAATCGGTGACGGTAAGCAGGCTTGCGGTTTTCCTGTCGGAATAGCACAGCCCTTTTGCACTTGCCATTTCTCCCGTGAGCAATGCTGCTCCGTATTTCTTGCACATAGTACGCATTGCCTTATCGGCAACAGACGCCATCGGAGCCAGTGAAGCGGTTTTTTCTATTTTAACATTTCCGATTGTAATGTATTCCACTGTCGGTTTAAGTTGACTCCTTTCGGAATATATTTAGCTTATTATAGCACTTTTTTATCGTCTGTTCAATAGTTTATGAGGCTGTGAATACGGAAGTTGCCGCCGAAACGAATCTTTTTATACAATATTCCTATTTTTAACTTGCAATCCGACAAAAAATATTGTATAATATTACACGGTATTTTTGCCGCAAGAGTGTAACGGATTATTTAAACGCTGTTAATATTACAGTGCTATCATTGGCATAATGCCGTTAAGGCAGTAATTGTTCACGTTTTCACGTTAAGGAGTTGTTATCTTGGCATTCAAGTTATTCGATTATCAGAGCTCTGGCAAGGGCGTATCAAAATCGGCACCGCAGAAAAAGCCGTTTTTCAAATATTGGGAAATATTCGGCAGAAAGTTCTGGAAGCTGATAGAGCTTAATATGCTGTATGTTCTTTTCTGCATACCCATAATTACATTCGGACCTGCTACGGCGGCTCTTACTCACGTTATGAGAAAGTTCATTCTCGAACAGCCGTGCTTTGTTTTTGATGAATTTTTTACTGCTTTCAAGAAGAATTTCAAGCAGTCGGTCTTTATTGGTATAGTTGACGTTATAATGATAGTATCCGTCTGGATTGCCTGCTTCCAGTTCCTTATGAACGAATCGCTCCCCGACGGCTCGCTTGTGTTTATCTGCATTATGATATGCTGTGCTACTCTTGTGTTTATAATGCACTTCTATATTTATCTTGAGATCGTTGCACTGAACCTTTCAATCGGCTCGATTCTCAAGAACGCTGTCTTCCTTGTTTTCCTGGGAGTAAAGCGTAATTTCATTGCGCTTATCATCAATCTCGCTATAATAAGTCTTATTGTGCTTTTTTTACCTTTTTCGGTATTTGCGGTTATATTCTTACCGCTGTCGCTTATGTGCTTTACCACTACATTCATCTGCTATCCCGTGATACAGAAGTATATTGTCAATCCGTATTACGAGGAGCGTGGCGAACGCAACCCCGAGCTTGGTCCGATAACCGAGGAGGATATTGCCGAAAATGCCGTGTTTGTTGACAGAGGCGGCAGTGAAAAAGAGATCAAGGCAACTCCCAAGGCTCACGGAAAAGTTATCAAATAGTTAAGTCTGACGGCATTCCCGCATTAATTGCGGG
>ERZ856578.2489-NODE-2489-length-30285-cov-18.408336_pt1 | contig 30285 bp, 27 predicted proteins | sample MGYA00514384_ERZ856578 | MGnify/ENA primary metagenome ERZ856578 (study PRJEB29103, sample SAMN06111958) | human gut metagenome | biome: human gut; feature: ankylosing spondylitis patient; material: healthy_person | host: Homo sapiens | place: China:Hangzhou... | reverse complement strand
GAGTCGACGGCCGTCAGCGTGCGGTAGGTGTCCTCGGCGAAATCCTCGTGGCCCGGGGTGTCGAGGATGTTGATCTTCACCCCCTCGTATTCAAATCCCATGACGGCCGTGGCCACCGAGATGCCGCGCTGCCGCTCGATCTCCATGAAGTCCGACGTGGCGCCTTTCTTGATCTTGTTGCTCTTGACGGCTCCGGCCACGTGGATGGCGCCGCCGAAGAGCAGCAGCTTCTCCGTCAGCGTGGTTTTGCCCGCATCGGGGTGGGCGATGACGGCGAAGGTCCGCCGGCGTGTGATCTCTTCCTGTAGGGTCATGTATCGTTATTTGTCTTTCGGATAGTCGACGTTGTAGTGGCAGCCCACCGACTCCTTGAGCTCGCGGCCCTGCTTGATGACCAGGTAGGCCACGGCGATCATGTTGCGCAGCTCGCACAGCTCGCGGTTGGGTTTGGTCTTGGAGTAGAGCTCCTCGGTCTCCTCGAAGAGGATCGACAGGCGCCGCATGGCGCGCTTGAGCGAGAGGTTCGAGCGCACGATGCCCACGTAGTTGGACATGATCTGCTGCACCTCGCGCTTCGACTGGATGAGCATGAGCATCTCCTCGGTGTGCTGCGTCCCCTCGAAGTCCCAGTCGGGAATGCCCTCCTGGAAGTCGACCTTGTCGATCAGACCGGCCGTGTGGCGGGCGGCCTGGTCGGCGTAGACCACGGCCTCGATGAGCGAGTTGGAGGCCAGGCGGTTGGCGCCGTGCAGCCCCGTGCAGGAGGTCTCGCCCAGGGCGTAGAGGCGGCGGATCGAGGTCTCGCCGTCGGTCGTGACCTTCACGCCGCCGCAGCAGTAGTGCGCCGCGGGGGTGACGGGAATCCAGTCCTTCGTGATGTCGATGCCGATCGAGAGGCACTTCTCGTAGATGTTCGGGAAGTGGCTGCGCACGGAGTCGGCATCCTTGTGCGTGACGTCGAGGTAGACGAAGTCCTCGCCGCGGCGCGTCATCTCGCGGTAGATCGCGCGGGCCACGACGTCGCGCGGCGCCAGCGACTTCATCGGGTGGTACTTGTCCATGAACTCCTCGCCCGACTGCAGGCGCAGGATGGCCCCGAAGCCGCGCATGGCCTCCGTGATGAGGAAGTTGGGCTTCTCGCCCGGGTTATAGAGCGTCGTGGGGTGGAACTGGATGAACTCCATGTTCTCGGTGATGGCCTTGGCGCGGTGGCACATGGCGATGCCGTCGCCCGTGGCGACGACCGGATTCGAGGTCGACGAGTAGATGTTGCCGCAGCCGCCCGTGGCCACGATGGTGAACTTCGCGAGCATCGTCTCGATCTCGTTGGTCTGCTCGTTGAGGACGTAGGCGCCGAAGCAGGTCAGCCCCCGCGTGTGGCGCGTGACGAACTCGCCCAGGTGGTGCTGCGTCAGCAGGTCGATGGCGAAGTGGTGCTCCAGCACGGTGATGTTCGGGTGCTGGCGCACCGATTCGACGAGCGCCCGTTCGATCTCGGCGCCCGTGAGGTCCTCGTGGTGGAGGATGCGGTGTTCGGAGTGGCCGCCCTCGCGGTTGAGCTCGAAGCGTCCGTCGGGGGTCTTGTCGAAGCGCGTGCCCCAGGCGATGAGGTCGCGGATGAGCTCCGGCGCGCGGCGCACGACCAGCTCGACGGCCTTCCGGTCACATTTGCCGGCGCCGCAGACGAGCGTGTCCTCGATGTGTTTCTCGAAGGTGTCGGGGGCATACGTCACCGAGCAGATGCCGCCCTGCGCATAGTTGGTGTTGCACTCCTTCATCTCGCCCTTGGTGACGATCGTGACGTGTCCGTGGGCTGCGGCCTTGAGTGCGAACGACAGGCCTGCCGCGCCCGAGCCGATGACCAGAAAGTCGGTTTTCATAGTTTTTCCAGTGACAGAGACGACTTTTGGGCCCATGCGAACCATCGGCCGTCCCCGATCCGGGCCCCGTCTCTGCCATCTCTTTAGCGGGCGTGCGCCCCGGTTCCGGATCGGAAGTTGCGTCGGGTCTTCCTGGCGGCGGACCGCAGCGGATCCGCTTCCGCGGCCCCGGCGGGACCGGATGCGGGGACCCTTTTCGGGTTGTTTTTCTCGCAGGCGCAGGAAGATGCGCCGCAAAGGTACGAAAAAAAGCCCGATTTGCCGATACGTGCGGATGAAAAAAGCACCGTCCGGGGCGGGGCGGTGCTTTGTGCGGGGTGTTGTCGCCGGGTCAGGGCTTCCCGTCGGCCGCGGGGGAGGTAATCCCGAGCTGCGTGAGGCGCGAGATGTCGCGCACGTCGAAGACGCCGCAGATGTCCAGCACGATGAACTCCTCGTCGCCGTCGGAGAGCATCAGCAGCTCCGAGAGCCGCTCGCCGCTCCCCTCGATGAAGTAGAACGAGACGGACGGACCCTTGCTGTCGGTGCGGGAGATCAGCTCGAAGGCCTTGTCGCGTGCGACCTTGTAGGCCTGCGCGCGGAAGAGGAACGGATAGGGTTTCTGCGCCGCGAGGATGCGGATGCTGCGGATGCCGTCGAGCAGCCGGGCCAGTTCGGGGTCGGCGTCGCGGCGCATCATCTCCATCATCTTGCGTCCGAGTTCGATGCTGCGGACGTTCGTCTCTGCGGCGTAGGACTGGTAGAACTCGTCGAAGGCGCGGTTCTGGGCCGTGCCCGCAAGGGGCAGCAACAGGATCAGGATCAGGAGCCAGCGTTTCATGGTCGTAGGTTTTTCGTGGTCGTGCAGGTCAGAATCCGAAGCAGATTCCGAAGGTGAACAGGTGGGTTTCCGGTCCCACGTCGGAGCGGAAGAGCGGCGTGAGGGCGTAGTCAAACGAGACGCCGACCTTGTGGTAGGTGATCGCGCCGCCGATGTTCCAGCTCCAGGGCTCCACTCCCCGCAGTTCGTACTTCTCCTTGGGCTTCTTGTGGACGGCCCGGTAGCTGGTGTAGAGGTTGCCCGAGGCGCGGAGCGTGATTCGGAAGTCGCTGACCGAGCAGGTGAGCATGAGGGGGATGCCCAGCGTGGTGAACGAGAGTTTCGACTTCTTGGTCGAGGGGTCGAGCTCCAGGGCGTGGATCATGCCGTCGGTATAGCGGATCGTCTGCTTGCCGCTCAGCACGATGTCGTAGATGTTGCCCCGGACGCCGGTCGAGAGCCACCAGTGGCCGCTCCGGTCGAGCATGTAGCGCAGGCTGAGGAGCGTGTAGCCGAAGCTGAAGCTCTTTCGGGTGCTCGTCTCCAGAAACTCTCCTTCGCCGGCCCACGCCGGGCCGTAAGTCGTGTTGACGAGCAGGGGGATGCCGATCTCCCAGTCCGTGAATCCGAAGCAGCCGTGGAAGCGCTTGAGGGGCTTTTTTTCGGGCTTTTCCGACGGCGCGGCGGCCTCGTTCCCGGCGGCCTTGCTTTCGTCGGCGTCGCGGTTGCCGAGCGTGATGCCGTATCCGGCGATCTCGAGCCGCAGCTCGCCCCGGTCGCTCTTGAGCTGTACGATTTCCGGATCGGGCGACGGCATGGTGGTCGCGGCGGGTGCGGTCCCGGCGGCTTGAGAGGCAGCGGCGGAGCCGGCTGCATCAGTCGAGGTCGCATCGGCTGGGGCTGCGGCGTCGGGTTGTTCGGAGTCGTTTCCGGGTGCGGCGCTTTCCGGCGTTGCGGCGGGCTTTTCCGTCGGATCGGCCTGCACGGCGGAGGAGAGTTCCGTCGGGGCGGGTGCGGCCGGTGCCGGTTCGGTCCCCGCGGATGCGGCCGGCTGTGCGGCCGTTGTGGCCGCAAGAAGGAGGAAGAGGGGCAGCAGAAGGAAAAAGGCAAGGTGTTTCATGGTGCTATCGTTTGCGTTTGACGGTTGTTATCTTTGTTCGGACCGGGTGTCGCGACTCTTTTCCGCCGCTTCGAGCAGGCGGTCGGCGATGTCGAAGCTGCGCGAGAGCTCCTCGAGCGGCTGGAAGTAGACCGTGGCGCACATCGCTTCGGCCGGGTCGGTGACGGGGCGTCCGTCGATGTAGCCGTAGACGGTGCCGCGCGTGAGGAAGAAGAGCCCCACGAGCAGGGCCGCGGCGATCCCGGCGCCCGTTCCGAGCAGCAGGTTCCAGCGGCGGTGCGGTGCCGCCGTTGTCCGGTGCGGCGTGTCGGCGGAGGAGTCGGACGCGGAATCGGCCGGCAGCTTCCCGACGGCGGAGGGGATTCGGACAGCCCTGTCGGCGGCGCCCGCCTTCCCGGCGGTGAGCGGCGCCTTCCCGGCGGTGAGCGGCGCCTGCGCGGCCTGCGCGCGCTCTTTTGCGGTCGGGCGGCCGGGCAGCGTTTCGCGGGCGAGGGCCTCGAATCCGCCCATCATCACGGCGGCGCTGCGCAGCTCGCCGTCCAGCGCTTCGCGCGGCAGGGCGGCAAGCAGTGCACGCAGCTCCCGCTCCTCGGCTTCGGTGGCCGTGGCGTCGAAGTAGCGGCGGCTGAGCGCCCGGGCTTTCAGCAGATCAGATTCCATAGTTCATCAGTTTTTCGAGTTCGCGGCGCAACCGCATCCGACCCCGCGAGAGCAACACGCGGACCTGCGCCTCGTCGGTCGTGAGCAGGGCGGCGATCTCGTGCGTCGGGTAGCCTTCGATCTCCTTCAGGTGCAGGACCTCGCGCTGGCGCAGCGGCAGCAGGGCAAGGGCCCGGCGGACCATTTCGCGGTCGCTCCACGCGCCGGCCTGCTCGTCGGCGGGCAGCGAGAGGGGCAGCTCCTCGGTCGTGCGGCTGCGGCGCAGGTGGTCGACCGCGGCGTTGCGCACGGCCGTCATGGCGAAGGCCTCCGGATTCTCCACATGCAGCGACTCGTGGCGGCGCCAGAGCCGTTCGAGCACGTCGTGTACGACATCTTCGGCCTCGTCGCCGCGCCCGAGCAGGGTGCGGGCGAAGCGGTAGAGCCGGTCGCGCAGCGGTACGATCCGTATGTCGAATTCGGTTTGCTCCATTTACCCGTAAGACGCACAAGAGGCGTAAAACGCAACAAGTATAGTGAAAAAAATTCCGGGACTTTGTTTTTTTCGTAATTTTGTCGCCCCAAACCTTTCCGATCATGGAACGACACATCGCCATCAACGATTTCGACTACCCGCTGCCCGACGAGCGGATCGCCAAGTTCCCGCTCGCGGAGCGGAGCGCCTCGAAACTGCTCGTCTACCGCGGCGGGGAGATCTCCGAACGCCGCTTCGCCGACATCGGCGACGTGCTGCCCGCGGGGCAGCTCATCGTCTTCAACAACACGAAGGTGATCCGCGCGCGCATCATCATGCACAAGCCCTCGGGGGCCCGCATCGAGGTCTTCTGCCTCGAGCCGCACGCCCCGGCCGACTACGAGCGGGCCTTCGCCGTGACGGGCACGTGCGAATGGTCGTGCATCGTGGGCAACCGCAAGAAGTGGAAGGAGGGGTACGTCGAGATCAACTTTGACTACGAAGGGGCGGCCGTCTGGCTGCGGGCCTGGATCGTCGAGGAGCGCGGGCGCGAATGCACGGTGCGCTTCGAGTGGTCGGCGCCGATGACCTTCGGGCAGCTGCTCGAACACCTGGGCCGAATTCCCATCCCGCCCTACCTGAACCGCGATTCGGAGGAGATCGACTACACGCGCTACCAGACCGTCTACTCGAAATTCGAGGGGTCGGTGGCGGCGCCAACCGCCGGGCTGCACTTCACGCCCGAGCTTCTCGAGTCGCTGCGCGGCCGCGGCTTCGACTTCGCGGAGGTGACGCTCCACGTCGGGGCCGGCACCTTCCTGCCCGTAAAGGACGAGGACGCCGCGCAGCATCCGATGCACACCGAGCATTTCGAGATCCGCCGCGACACGGTGCGGCAGCTGCTTGCGAAGTGGGGGGCCGTCACGGCCGTTGGAACGACCTCGGTGCGGACGCTCGAGTCGCTTGCGGCGCTTGCCTGGCGCATCCATGCGACAGGCTCCCCCGATGCCGGCCGCGTGATCGGGCAGTGGGAGCTCTACGACATCCCGGCCGACTACACGGGCCGCACGGCCCTCGGGGAGCTGCTCGGCTGGATGGAGTGCGAGGGGGAGGAGCGCCTCAAGGCGGCGACGCAGATCATGATTACGCCGCTGGGCTACACGTTCCGCATCGTGCGCAACATCATCACCAACTTCCACCAGCCCAAGTCGACGCTGCTGCTGCTTGTCTCGGCCTACGTGGGCGACGACTGGCGCCGTATCTACGACTACGCCCTCGGTCACGATTTCCGCTTTTTGAGCTACGGCGACTCGTCGCTGCTCATGCGCGACTGATCCGGGAGCGGGTGATCCTTTATTATAAAAGGCGGGGCACAGCGATCAGCTGCGTCCCGCCCTGTTATATTTCTTTTTCCGGGGATGTCCGTGTGGAGAGAAGCGGCTATGCGCCGTGCGGTGCGTCGGACGGCTCCTCCGGCAGCTCCTCGTCGGGCGTGCAGGTCTTCAGTGCGAGGTGCTTGACCCAGAGGACGAAGCCGCCCGTGAGAATGAGGTTCAGCACGAGCGTCAGCACCGAGATGACGAGCGCCGGGCCGCCGAGGTTGTAGCCCAGGGCGATGAAGATCACCCCGGCGCCGACCTCGCCGCGCGTGAACATGCCCACCGAGAGGGCCAGCCGCTCGCTGAAGGGGCGGTCGCGGTAGAAGAGCAGCGGCACGAGCTTTCCGAGATTCGAGAGCGCCGAGACCGCCACGACGTGCAGCAGCAGCGTGCCCCACGGCATCATCGGCTGCGAGGCGGTCACCGACGTGGCGTCGCAGCCCGAGCCGGCGTGGCCCATGAGCGGCATGCTCATGCCCACGAGCAGCATGAAGAGGAACGAGATGCCCGTGGCGACGCGCCGCTCGGCGGGGGTGTCGATGTGGCGGTGCCGCATGAGCATGCCCACGACGAAGGCGGGCAGCAGCACCTCGACGTGGATGCTCTCCTCGTGACCGTAGAGGTGGGCCGTGACGTAGTAGACCGCCTGCGTGAGCAGGCACACGACCAGCGCGAGACCGAGGATCGCCCGCCAGTCCTGCCGGGCGTTCCAGCGCCCCTGCCACCGCCAGCCGACGGTCAGCAGCACGGCGACGAGCCCCACGATGACGAACATCTGCCACCGCAGGCCGATCATCAGGATCTGCAGCGGGATCATCAGCAGGATGGTGTCCAGGTCGTCGAAGATCGCCAGCACCTGGATCTTGCGGTAGATCCAGCTCCGCTTCAGGTGCAGGGCGGCAAGCATCGTGAAGAGGATGCCCGCCGAGGTCGGCGCGGCGAAGCGGCTCAGGAGCAGGTTCTCCTTCCAGGCCGCCGTGTCGCCCCACAGCGTCGGAGGCAGCAGCACGAAGACGTAGTAGAGGGCGATGAGCAGCCACGGCAGGGCCGCCGTGGCCATGGCGATGAAGTAGTCGGCCGTGTAGGAGCGCCAGCGCGACTTGTCGATCTCGAATTCGCGCCCCACGTTGATCATGATGAACGCAAGGCAGATGTAGAGCAGCAGATCGGTCGTGGTCTTGAAGGCCGCGTGGGCCTCGCCGAGCAGGCCGGGCAGAAGTTGCGAGGCGACGAGGCCCAGCATCAGAAAGAGCGAGAACGAGAGTACTTTACGCATGGTCGAGGTCGTTTTTGTATGTCGGGCGGGGCGTTCCGCGGCTCAAAGATAATCATTTCCGTCTTGTTTGAAAGCGTCGGAGCCCCCGGGGCGTGAAAAAAATAACAGCGAGGCGTCCGCAATTCGACAATTATTTGTAACTTTGCGGTGCAAAAAAGGCAATAGAGTATTCAAGAACCATAAATTCAAATCATTACGACTATGCAGATTGTAGAGATTCACGCAAGGGAGATCCTCGACTCGCGAGGCAATCCGACCGTTGAGGTCGAAGTTCGCACCGTATCCGGCGCTTTCGGTCGTGCAGCCGTTCCGAGCGGCGCATCGACGGGCGAGAACGAGGCCCTCGAGCTTCGTGACGGCGACAAGAACCGTTACCTGGGCAAGGGCGTGCTGAACGCCGTCAAGAACGTCAACGAGGTGATCGCTCCGGCCATCATCGGCATGAACGTCGCCGATCAGGTGGGCATCGACAAGACGATGATCGCCCTGGACGGTACGCCGACCAAGTCGAAGCTCGGCGCCAACGCCATTCTGGGCGTATCGCTGGCCGTGGCCCGCGCCGCTGCCGACTACTTCGGCATGCCGCTCTACCGCTATATCGGCGGTGCCAACGCCAAGACGCTGCCCGTGCCGATGATGAACATCATCAACGGCGGCTCGCACTCCGACGCCCCGATCGCATTCCAGGAGTTCATGATCCGTCCCGTGGGCGCTCCGTCGCTCAAGGAGGGTGTCCGCATGGGTGCCGAGGTGTTCCACAACCTGAAGAAGGTGCTGCACGAGCGCGGCCTTTCGACGGCTGTCGGTGACGAGGGCGGTTTCGCTCCCGCACTCAACGGCACGGAGGATGCACTCGACTCGATCATCAAGGCCATCGAGAAGGCCGGCTACGTTCCCGGAAAGGACGTGATGATCGGCATGGACTGCGCTTCGTCGGAGTTCTACAAGGACGGTATCTACGACTACACGATCTTCGAGGGTGAGAAGGGCGCAAAGCGCACCTCGAAGGAGCAGGTCGAGTACCTGAAGGGCCTGGTTGCCAAGTACCCCATCGACTCGATCGAGGACGGCATGTCGGAGAACGACTGGGAAGGCTGGCAGCTGCTCACCGCCGAGCTCGGCGACAAGTGCCAGCTCGTGGGTGACGACCTCTTCGTGACGAACGTTTCGTTCCTGAAGAAGGGTATCGAGATGGGCTGCGCCAACTCGATCCTCATCAAGGTGAACCAGATCGGCTCGCTGACCGAGACGCTCGACGCCATCGAGATGGCACACCGCGCCGGCTACACGACCGTTACGTCGCACCGCTCGGGCGAGACCGAGGACTCGACGATCGCCGACATCGCCGTGGCTACGAACTCGGGCCAGATCAAGACCGGCTCGATGTCGCGTTCGGACCGCATGGCCAAGTACAACCAGCTGCTCCGCATCGAGGAGGAGCTCGGCGACGAGGCTATCTACGGCTACAAGAAGGTTTACCGTAACAAGTAATTCCGGAAATCTGCCGAATAAACGATCCGGCCGTCCCTTTGGGGCGGCCGGATTTTTTGTGCCCGGGCCGTTGCGCGATCCGGGTTGTTGTGTCGCTGCCCGTAGGACACCGCGAAGGGTTCCCGCCCGCGCCGGGGGCGCTTGACGTCGCTTGACAGCGCCGGGCGGCGATTGTCTGTGCCGGTCGGATCGCGGCCGGGCCGTTCCGGTCCGGATGAGCCGGAAAAGGCCCCGCTCCGGGCGCCGGTGCCATTGTGCATAGGGCGGCGGAAGCGGGGCCTTGCGGTGCGGGCCAGAAGCGGGCCGGGTGTCAGTCGGTCAGGCGCGCGAGGATCTTCTGCAGCGTGTCGGGGTGGTCGGTCGTGATGAAGTCGACACCCATGGCGATGAACTCCATCATGTCGGCCTCGGAGTTGACCGTCCAGACGTTCACCTTCATGCCGCGGTCGTGCGCCTCGGTGACCCACTGGGGGTTGTTCTTCAGCACGGTCATCTGGTAGTCGATGCAGCGGATGGCGGGGTCGAGCGCCGAGGGAGCCATGTCGCCCATGAGGTAGCCGACCATCGCCTCGGGAAGCTCGGCGGCGAGCCGCTGGCAGATGTCGTATCCGAAGGAGATGAAGTCGCAGCGGCCGACCATCTGCCGGCGCTGCAGCTCCTCGACGATGGCGTCGACGACGCGGCGGTTGTTCTCGGCCGTGGCGTGCTGCTTGATCTCGACGACGAGTTTGGTGCCCGTCTCGCCGAGCCGGTCGAGGTAGGTGTCGAGCGTGGCGACGGTCTCGCCGTTCGAGAGCCGGATGTCCTTGATCTGGTCGAAGGTGGCGTTCTCGATCAGGATGCCGTCGATCGTCGTGTCGTGGTTCGAGACGACGACCCCGTCGGTGGTGATGTAGAAGTCAGCCTCCGAGCCGTAGACCCCCAGCTCGATGGCGGCCGTGAGCGAGGCCAGCGAGTTCTCGGCTGCGCCGTTCGTCGTGTGGAAGCCGCGGTGGGCGACGACCTGCGGCAGGTGGTCGAGTGTCGTGGGGTTGTCGGAGAGGGTCAGCTCGATCATGCCGATCGGGCACTGCGCCTCGCCGCGCAGCAGCACCATGCGGTAGGTGCCCGAGACGAATCCCTCGGGTATCGTGACGGCGATCGACGCGTCGGTCACCGCGGCGTCGCAGAGGTACGTGCGCGTCTCGTCCTCGACGGATTCGAGCCGCACGCGGTCCCCGGCGGCGAATCCCGATCCGAAGACCTTGAAGGCCGAGCCGGGCTGTACGTCGGCGCTCGGCAGGAAGAAGATGTCCGAGAGGCGGATGGGGCTCGCCTGCGGCATCCGCTCCTTCACGCCCGCCCAGAGGTCGGCAACGATGTCGCCCGGGAGCGGCTCGTCGTAGATGCGTGCCAGGGCGATGTCGCCGCGCCAGGCCGATTCGGCGCCGTTGCTGCTGGCGTCGCCGCCGATGCAGAACCAGTTGGAGCCCGAAGCCGGCAGCTGGAAGGTACCCCAGACGTTGATCTCCGACTGCAGTTCGCCGTTGACGTAGATGCGCGACTTGCCGGCCTCCTGGTCGTAGACGCCGACCAGATGGTAGTAGGTGCCGCGTGCGGGGGTGACGTCGCTGCAGGTCCATCGCCAGCCGTCGGGCGCGAGGTTCGGCAGGAAGGTCAGCTTCGTGCCGCGGTCGCGCGTGGTGATGAGGAAGCCCGTGCCGCCCGACTGCATCGAGCTGAAGGGCTTGATCTCGCTGCTGCCGTCGGCCTCGGCGTCGAACATGACGAGCACCTCGAGCGTGTGTCCGTCGGCGAGTGCCTCGCGGAAGGCGGCGTCGGCCGCGTAGTCCACCTTGTAGTAGCCCGCGGCGGGACTCGAACCGGGATCGTGGTTGAAGCGGGCGACGTAGTCCCCGTAGCTGTCATTGTAGTAGGTCAGCAGGCCCGAGCCGCTGTGGCGCTGCACGACGCGGTGCGAGGCCGAGCGGTCGGCGGCCGTGCCGTCGTTGTGGAAGACGACGTCGAGCAGATCGGCCGTTGCGGTGCCCTGCGTGACGGTGATCGTGCGCGTCAGGTCGGGGTGCCCGGCCACGGAGAGGGTGACGAGCGCCTGACGCTTCGTCGCGTCGCTGTTTTTGGCGGCCGTGAGTGTCAGCGACCCTTCGGCCTGCTGCTGCGTAAGCCAGTTGCAGGGGCTGCCCTCCGGGTCGGTCATGGCGGCGCTCCACGCGCCGGCGTTCGTTGCGACGGTCAGTGTGAGGTCACCGCCGCCGATCGGGATGCGCCCGCTGTCGGGCGTGACCGTGAGGTAGGCTTCGCCCGCCGCCTGCTCGACGGAGAGCGTGTGCACGGCCTGCTTGCCGAGGTAGAAACGCACTTCGGCCTGCCGTGCGGCGGCCTGCGCGTTGGCCGTGGCGGTCAGGGTGACCTCCGCATTGCCGCGGCCCGACGAGGGGGTCAGCGTGAGCCAGTCGTCGGCCGGGAGGGTCTCGATGCGCCACTCGCCGGTGGTGAGCAGTTGCAGGGCGACGGTACAGTCGCCCGTGCCGATTTGCATCAGGGTGGGATTGGTCCCGCAGCCGGGAACCTCGAGGGTGAGCGTCGCGCGCTGCGACGGGGTGTCGTCCGATTTGCACGCGGTCGGGAGCATCGCCGCCAGTACGCACAGAATCGGCACGAAGTGAAGAGAGCTTCGTTTCATGTATTGAGCCAATTTTGCGGATCGGGGCGTTCGATCCCGGTTTGTCGAATCAAAGATACGAAAAAATTACGGAATCCGCATCCAAAAAAGTGCGTGGCATCGCGACCGGGCGGCAGAGACAAAGTGAAAAAGGTGAAAAGTAAAAAGTAAAAGGTAAGAAGTGAAGGTCGGGGGCGGATTGTGGGCGGTGCACCTGCGGCGGGGCGTCCCCGCGTCAAAAGCCGACAAAAAAGGGGTTCTCTTTTCGGAGAACCCCTGCGGGTGGAAGAAGGGGCTCGAACCCTCGGCCTTCGGAACCACAATCCGACGCTCTAACCAACTGAGCTACATCCACCATGTAGATACTGTGCCGTATCGGGATGCAAATGTAATACGTTTTTTCGGTCTGTCCAAGAAAAACGGCCGAAAAATTTTATCGCCGCCGCACCGCGTGACAAAATGTCAGCCTGCTCTGTTGCTTTGTCATCCTTTTTCTGCCAAAATCGGGTTGGCACACCTCTTGTTGGAAAGGGAAGTGCGAACACGAAAAACGCAAACACAATAACTAATAAAAAAATAAGCACTATGAACGTAAAACCATTATCGGACCGCGTGCTGATTCTTCCGAATCCCGCGGAGGAGAAGACTGCCGGCGGACTGATTATCCCCGACACGGCAAAGGAGAAACCCCTCGCAGGCAAGGTCGTGGCCGTCGGCCCCGGCACCTCGGAGGTGAAGATGGAGGTCAAGGTCGGTGACCAGGTGCTCTACGGCAAGTATGCCGGTCAGGAGATCCAGATCGACGGCACGGACTACCTCATCATGAAACAGAACGATATTTTGGCAATCATCTAATTCGCAGAAACAACTATGGCAAAGGAGATCAAATATAACGTAGAGGCGCGCGAGCTGCTGAAGGAGGGTGTCGACGCGCTGTCGAACGCCGTGAAGGTCACGCTCGGCCCGAAGGGTCGCAACGTCATCATCGACAAGAAGTTCGGTGCACCGCAGATCACGAAGGACGGTGTGACGGTCGCCAAGGAGGTGGAGCTCGAGGATGCTTTCGCCAACATGGGCGCCCAGATGGTCAAGGAGGTCGCCTCGAAGACGAACGACGATGCCGGCGACGGCACGACGACGGCCACGGTGCTGGCCCAGTCGATCATCGGCGTGGGTCTGAAGAACGTGACGGCCGGTGCCAACCCGATGGACCTGAAGCGCGGTATCGACAAGGCCGTGGCTACGGTTGTGGCTTCGCTGCGTGAGCAGAGCCAGGAGGTCGGCTCGGACTTCGCCAAGATCGAGCAGGTGGCCACCATCTCGGCCAACAACGACCACAACATCGGCAAGCTGATCGCCGAGGCGATGGCCAAGGTCAACAAGGAGGGTGTCATCACCGTCGAGGAGGCCAAGGGCACGGATACGCACGTCGAGGTGGTCGAGGGCATGCAGTTCGACCGGGGTTACATCTCGGCCTACTTCATGACCGATCCCGAGAAGATGGAGGCACAGCTCGAGAAGCCCTACATCCTCATTACGGACAAGAAGATCTCGACCATGAAGGAGATCATGGGCATTCTGGAGCCGGTGGCTCAGAGCGGTCGTGCGCTGCTGATTATCGCCGAGGATGTCGACGGCGAGGCGCTGTCGGCCCTCGTGGTCAACAAGCTGCGCGGCACGCTGAAGATCGCCGCCTGCAAGGCTCCGGGCTTCGGTGACCGCCGCAAGGAGATGCTCGAAGACATCGCCGTCCTGACGGGTGCGACCGTGATCTCGGCCGACAAGGGCATGAAGATCGAGGATACGACGCTGGAGATGCTGGGTTCGGCCGACAAGGTGACGCTCAACAAGGAGAACACGACGATCGTCGACGGTGCCGGCCAGAAGGAGGCCATTGCCGCCCGTGTGGCCCAGATCCGCGCCTCGATCGAGAAGGCTACGTCGGACTACGACCGTGAGAAGCTGCAGGAGCGTCTGGCCAAGCTGGCCGGCGGTGTGGCCGTGCTCTACGTCGGTGCCGCTACCGAGGTCGAGATGAAGGAGAAGAAGGACCGCGTCGACGACGCCCTGGCCGCTACGCGTGCTGCCGTCGAGGAGGGTATCGTTCCGGGTGGCGGCGTTGCCTACATCCGCGCCACGGCAGCCCTCGAGGGCATGAAGGGTGAGAACGAGGATCAGACGACGGGTATCCAGATCGTCAAGCGCGCCATCGAGGAGCCGCTGCGCCAGATCGTTGCCAATGCCGGCGGCGAGGGTTCGGTGGTTGTCAACAAGGTGCGCGAGGGCAAGGGCTCGTTCGGCTACAACGCCCGCGACGACCGCTACGAGGACATGCTCGCAGCCGGTATCATCGACCCGACGAAGGTGTCGCGTGTTGCGCTGGAGAACGCCGCGTCGATCGCCTCGATGTTCCTCACCACGGAGTGCGTGCTCGCCGAGAAGAAGTCCGAGCAGCCTGCCGTACCGGCAATGCCCGCAGGCGGCATGGGCGGCATGATGTAACAGCCGTCCGGTCCCGGGCCGACAAACGAACGGGACGAACCTTGAAAAGGGTTCGTCCCATTTTTTTTGTGTCTGTACCGGTGCCCCGGTGCCCCGATGCCCGGGTGTCCGGGTCTGCCGTCGGATCTGCCGTGCGGTTCGTGCCCGTACCCGGGAGCAACCGGATTCGTGTCGGGGATTTGTGCCGGTGTGCGGGTGGCTGTGCGGCGGATCGGGGGACGTCCGATTTTTTGTCCGGCCGGGACCGGCGGTCGGGATAAATGCGTATCTTTGCCGCCGCTGATCTCCGTGCGACGGGCCCCGCTGCGGGCCGTACAAAAGAAAGCCGGGTGCCGTTTCGCGGCACCCGGCTTTCCTTTGTGCAGCCACCGGTTACAGGCCTCCGTCGACGAGCCAGCGCTGCTCGGGATTGTCGTTGCGCAGGGCCAGCCGGATCTTCTCCGTGCTGCCGTCGGCCATCCGCAGCGTGCAGGGGATGAAGACCCCGGCGTATTTGCCCGAGCGGAAGGGCTTTCCGAGCTCCGTGACCCGGGCGCCGGCATAGCGCTTCTTGAGCAGCTCGCGGGCTCCGGCTCCGTAGGAGTAGAGCGCCTCGTCGAGGATCGCCTCGTCCCACGTGGCGAAGGCTTCGAGGATCATCCGTCCGGCCTGCACGGCGTCGATGCCCGCAAGACGCCCGGCCTGCATCGGGCGGGTGTAGTCCGTCCAGGTGATGCCTTCGGGCAGGCGGGTGAGCGAGGCGGTGTCGAGCGGCACGTCGTATTCGATGCGGTCGATTTCGAGCAGGGTCTGCTTGCGCCCCCCGGCAAGGAAGGTTACGCGGGCACCCGTGAGCCGTCCGCTGGCGGCGTCGAAGCGGTATTCGCGGCGCGTGTCACTCTCGAGGATCGAGCTGTTGCGCAGGTAGTCGCTCTCGCTGAAATCTCCCTGTGCCGGGCTGGTGACCGTCAGGTGGAGCGTCTCCCCCTCGTAGCGCAGGTCGTAGCGGGAGCCGTCGTGCGAGCGGGTGAGCTGCTGTTCGAGCAGCAGCAGCTGGCTCGGGTCGATCAGCAGCTTCAGCATGCCCGGTGCACCGGACGAGCAGGGGAGGATCATGCCGTCACCCGTCGTGTCGAGCCATTGGTAGATGTGCCGGCCGTCGCAGAGCACCTTGCGGCCCGGTTTTTCGATCCGCCAGAGGAGCTGCGGCGTGTAGACGGCCTCCACCGTATGGGGCACGAACTCGTCGAGCGGGTTGGTGTAGTCGAACTGCTCGTCCGGGGTGGTGCGGATGCGTAGCTCGATGCGGATGCTCCGTACCCCCTCCATCGAGGTGACGGCCTGCATGAAGCTGTTGCGGGCGGCCCGGACCGGGGTGTTGAGCCCGACGGTGAGGGCGACGGCGATGACGGCCGCGGCCGAGAGGGCGCCCGAGAGGATGCCGATCCAGCGGCGGCGGGCGGGGCGGCGCGGGGCGGCGGGTACGGTTTGCGGCGTCGGGGCGGCGGATTGTGTGGCGGCCTGGCGGCGGAGCGTGTCCATCAGACGGTTTTCGAGCCCCTCGGGTACGGGGATGTCGTGCTGCGGGGTGACGGCCTCCAGCGCCCGGCGCGCGGAGCGGAGCGCCTCGGCGCATGCGGGGCATTCGGCGGCGTGTGCCTCCATCCGGCGGCGCAGGGCGACGGGGAGTTCGCCGGCGAGCAGCTCGTCCAGCTGTTCGAGGAAGAGGCGGCAGTCCATATTCTTTTCGGTTTTCATGGTGTTCGGTTTTTGCAGGTTTTACATCAGTTTCTTCAGTCGTTCGATGCCGTAGTGGAACCGTGACTTGACGGTCGACGCGGGCAGTTGGAGCGTCTGGGCAATCTCGGTGAAGCGCAGCGAGGCGAAGGTGTGCAGGCGGATGACCTCGGCCTGCTCTTCCGGCAGGCGGTCGAGCAGCGCGGCGATCCGTTCGGCCTCCTCGCGCAGTGGGGCTTCTCCGTTGTCGACCGGGAGCTGCGGCCCGAGCGGTTCAAAGACCGCTTGCCGGCGTTTCCGGTCGCAGCAGGCGTTGGCCACGCAGCGGTAGAGGTAGGCGCGGAGGTGGGTGATCTTGCCCGGGGCGGTCAGCAGCCGCAGAAAGGCCTCCTGCACGATGTCCTCGGCATCGCTTTGCGATCCGGTCCGCAGCGCCGCAAAGCGGTATAGCTCGGCGTGGTAGTCCGCGACGGCCCGGGCGATCCGGTCAGGCAGGGGTGTGTTCGGGTGTTCCATGTTGCATGTTTCTCTTTTTGGCGGTTTGTTTCTGGAAGCGCTTCCGATTATATGACGCGGCCGGGGCCGAAAAGACGTAAGTCCGGTGCAAAAAAAACGGGCCGCGCGTGCGGTCCGTCAGGGCATCCAGGTGACGATCCCCCCCGGCGGGGTGTGCGGCGAGCCATGCCGCGAACTCCTCCCGCGTGCGCACCCCGTCGCGCAGCACCGCCTCGTAGTAGCGGATGCCGGGAATCTTCTCCGCGGGCGGCGTCTCGTACTTGAGGCGCAGGATCGTGAGGCGCGTCTCGTCGGTCAGCACGGCGGCGATGCGGTCGGCCACGCGCTCGAAGTAGCCGTCCCACGGCGATCCCGTCTCCATGTGGATCATGTCGATCTGCCACGCCGCCCCCTCGTCGTCGACATACTGCGCATGCCATTCGAGGCAGCGGTCCTCGGCGTCGAGCAGGTTGGCGAACTCCACGCGGCGGATGTGCCGGTCCTGGGCCAGGCGGGCCATGGCGGCGAAGCTGTCGGCCGTGCGCAGCGGCGCGGAGTAGATGTGGTAGTCGATGTCGCGGTGGGTCATCAGCAGCCCCGTGCGGAGCGACCCCACCAGACGGGGCTCGGCGCCGACCGAGCGCCAGATCGCCTCGAGTCCGGTCGTGCGGATGATCTCGCGGGCGCGCCGCTGGTTCGCGGCAGCCGTTTCAAGCAGGTGTTCCATGGCGGGTTTTGTTGGCATTTGAAAAAGGCCCGATCGCTGCCGGTCGGGCCCGTTGTGGGTGAATGGTTGGCCGGGATTCTCCGGCCTGAAGACACCGGTGGCGGCAAGGCGCCTTGTCACTTCGTTGCGGCCCGCACCTTTTACCTTTTACTTTTCACCTTAAAAAAGTTTTCCGGACTTCTCGTCGGAGGTGTTCTGTGCGCTCCGTTTCGCGGGTTTGGCGGCGCGGCCCAGCAGGATGCGGGCCTGCGTGCGGGCCGCATCGGTGATCTCCGAGCCGGAGAGCATCTTGGCGATTTCGGTCTCGCGCTCGTCGTCCGTCAGGCGGGTGATCGAGGTGCGGCCGTCGTGCTTGTAGACGACGAAGTGCGACGAGCCCTTTGAGGCGACCTGCGGCAGGTGGGTGATGTCGACGACCTGCATCGTCGCGGCGAGGGCGGCGATGATCTCGCCCATGGCGTCGGCGATGCGGCCCGAGACACCCGTGTCGATCTCGTCGAAGATCACCGTCGGCAGCTGCATGCGCTCCGCGAGCAGCGCCTTGAGCGCCAGCATGACGCGCGACAGCTCGCCGCCCGAGGCGATGCGCTCGACGGGCTGCGGCGTCATGCGCGCATTGGCCGTGAAGAGGAACTGCACGCCGTCGCGGCCCGAGCGTCCGAGCTGCGGCTGCGGCGTGAGCTCCACGCGGAAAACGGTCTCGGCCATGCCCAGCCGGGCGAGCGTGGCGAGGATCTGCTCCGCAAAGAGCGGTGCGGCCTTCGCGCGGGCCTCGTGCAGGCGGTCGGCCAGCGTGTCGGCTTCGGTTTCGGCGGCGGCGAGGGCCGCTTCGGCCTCGGCGATGCGCTCGTCGCCGTGGACGATGGCCGCCAGCTGTGCGGCGCAGCGGTCGCGTGCCGCGAGCAGTTTGGCTTCGTCGGCAGCGTGGTATTTCTGCTGGAGCGAGAGCAGCAGGTCGAGGCGGGCGGAGAGCTTCGCCAGCCGTTCGGGGTCGGCCTCGAGCCGCTCCGAGGCGGCCGTCACGCCGCCGTTGATATCCTTGAGCTCCTCGATCACCGCGTGCAGCCGGTCGGCATACTCCCCGGCGGCGGGGTAGTGGGCGCGCAGGTGGCCGAGGGCGTTTTCGCTCTGCTTGAGCTGCGCGAGGATGCCCGTCTCGTCGGCATCGAAGGCGTTGCGCAGCGTGGTGAAGGCCTCGCCGATGCTCTCGGCGTTTTCGAGTACGGCGAGCTCCTGTTCTGTCTCGGCCTGCTCGCCTTCGCGCAGCGCCGCGGCCGTCAGTTCGTCGTTTTGAAAGCGCAGCCACTCCTCGTCGCGGCGTCCCGCCTCGGCCGCCTCGCGCAGCGCCGCAAGCTCGCGCCGCAGCGTCGTCAGGCGGGTGTATTGCGCGGTGTACTGCTCGAGCAGCGGCCCGTTGCCGGCCAGCGTGTCGAGCGCCTGCGTGCGGAACTCCTCGGAGGAGAGGATCAGGTTCTGGTGCTGCGAGTGGATGTCGATCAGGCGGCTGCCCAGCTCGCGCAGCTCGGCGAGCGATACGGGCACGTCGTTGATGAACGAGCGGCTCTTGCCCGCCGGGGTGATGATGCGCGTGAGGGTCGTCTCCGCGGCGTAGTCGAGGTCGTGTTCGGTGAAGAAGGGCTCCATGCCGCGCCCCGCGAGGTCGAAGGTTCCCTCGACCGTGCAGTTACGGGCCGCATCCTTGCGGGCCGAGCCGTCGTTCTTGGCCCCGAGCAGCAGCGAGAGCGCCCCCAGCAGGATCGACTTGCCGGCGCCCGTCTCGCCCGTGATGATGTTCAGGTGCGGATCGAGCTCCAGCGTTAGGGAGTCGATCAGCGCATAGTTCTCGACCGACAGACGGCGTAACATGACCTTTATTTTAAGAGTGATTCGATCTTGTCCGCAATGCGTGCCGCGACGTCGCGCTTGGACATCAGCGGCAGGGGCTCGCGCCCCGCGGCATCGATGAAGGTGACCTTGTTGGAGTCGCCGCGGAAACCGGCCCCGGCATCGCGCAGCGAGTTGAGGACGATGAAGTCGAAGTGCTTTTTCGCGAGCTTCGCCTCGGCGTGCGCCTCCTCGTCGTGGGTCTCCAGCGCGAAGCCCACCAGCAGGCGGCCCCGCTTGTCGGCACCCAGTTCGGCGGCGATGTCGCGCGTGCGGCGCAGCGTGAGCGTCATCTCGCCGTCGCCCTTCGTGATTTTGCGGTCGGCAACCGCCACGGGCGTGTAGTCGGCCACGGCGGCGCACATCACCGCGCCGTCCGCCTCGCGGAAGGCTTCGACCGCAGCCGTGTACATCTCCTCGGCCGAGAGCACGTCCACGCGCCGCACCCCCGCGGGGGTGTCGAGGGCCGTGCGGCCGCTTACGAGCACCACGTCGGCGCCGCGCCGCGCCAGCTCGCCCGCAATGGCGTAGCCCATCTTGCCCGACGAGTGGTTCGAGATGAAGCGCACGGGGTCGATCGGCTCGATCGTGGCCCCCGCGGTCACGACGAAGCGCCTACCGGCGAGACTCTTTTTTTTTTTCGGTGAGCAGCCGGCCGACGAAGGCGGCGATTTCGTCCGGTTCGGCCATGCGTCCCTTACCCCGCAGACCGCTCGCCAGCTCGCCCTCGGCGGGCTCGACGATCCGCACGCCACGCCCGGCAAGGCGTGCGAGGTTCTCCTGCGTGGCCGCATGGGCATACATGTCCAGGTCCATGGCCGGGGCCACGACGACCGGACAGCGTGCCGACAGGTAGGTGGTCAGCAGCAGGTTGTCGGCGATGCCTGCCGCCATCTTGGCCAGCGTGTTGGCCGTGGCCGGCGCGATCAGGTAGCAGTCGGCCCACTCGCCGAGCGAGACGTGGGAGTTCCACGCGCCGTTCTCCGGGTCGAAGAACTCCACGAGAATCGGGTTCTTCGCGAGCGTGGCCATCGTCAGCGGCGTGATGAACTGCTTGGCCAGCGGCGTCATCACCACGCGCACGTCGGCCCCGGCCGTCTTCAGCAGACGGCACAGCAGGGCGGACTTGTAGGCGGCGATGCTGCCCGTGATGCCCAGCAGGATGTGGCGCCCTTCGAGCGGGCGCACCGGGGAATCCATCGTCGGTCGGGGATTAGGCCTGGGGCTGCTCCTCCTTGCCGTCGCGGTAGTAGAGTTCGCCGTCGAGGAACTCCTCCGTGGCGATGATGACCGGTTTGGGCAGCCGCTCGTAGTAGCGCGAAATCTCGATCTGCTCGCGGTTCTCGAAGGTCTCCTCCATCGTGTCGGTGGGCGACGAGAAGTCGGCGAGCTTGCGGTTGAGTTCGGCCTTGAGTTCGGTCGAGATCTGGTTGGCGCGGCGGGCGATGATGTTCACCGTCTTGTAGATGTTGCCCGTCTCCTTGTCCAGATCCACCAGCTTGCGCGTGATGGTGTTGTTGGGAATGTTCTTCTTGATTTCCATCTCTATATGTTGTTGTCCTTGTTGTTGCGGTCGAGGTAGTTGCGGGCCTCTTCGGCCAGACGGTCCAGACGCCGGATGTGCGTCGATTCGGGGAACTCCTCCTTGAAGGAGAGGTACGAGTCGAGCATCGAGAGGTAGCGGTCCGTCTGCTTGCTTGCGATGGAGTTGCTGGCCAGGCGGTAGCTCGAATCGACGATCAGGTACATGATCTCCTCGCGGTGCTTGCTGTCGGGGTACTGCTTCAGGGCGTTCTTCAGCGCCGTGATGGCCGACTTGTAGCGTCCGATCTTGTAGTAGGTGTAGGCGTTGATGTAGACCTTGTCGTGGAGCCGTTCGGTCAGCTCCCGGTTGATCTGCTTGAACTGCTCGATGTTGTCGCTCAGGGGGTAGTGCGACATGAACTCGTTGATGGCGATCAGCGCCTGCCCCGTGACGGTCTGGTCGCGCGAGGGACCCGGAGCGAGGTAGTAGAAGCAGAGGGCGTACATCCCTTCGGCATCCTCGATGAAGGGGCTGCGGCCGAACTTGCGCCGGAAGTCCTCGAGCAGGGTCGACGCCGTTTCGTAGTCGCGGTTCTTGAACTTGCAGCGGGCGTTGTAGAACGAGATGGTGTCCTCGCGCATGGTGCCGGCATAGTAGTGCTGCACCCCCTCAAAGAGGGTCGAGGCCCGCTGCCACTTCTCCTTCTGGTAGTACTCCAGCGCCTTGGCGTAGATCGGGTCGGGTTGTCCGCTCTTGAGCAATGCGTTGATGCCTCCGCAGCTGCTGAAGAGTGCGGCGGCCGCCACGGCGCAGAGGGCGTATAAGAAGTTCTGCTTCATCGGAATGAAAAAGTTTACGGCGCTTTATCGCGCAAAGTTACGCATAAATTAACGAATTGCAAAAAAAATTATTGCCTGCGGCCGGGCGGCGGAGCGGGGCGGCAGCGGCTTTTTTTCGACTCTTTGCTCCTTTGACCCTTCGCCTCTTCGCCTCTTCACCTCTTCACCTCTTCGCCCCTTTGTCCCTTCGCACCCCGGACGGCCGGGGCCCGGACTTCGTGCGGAGCCGCCGTCCTCCGTTTCCGGGTTCGGGCCATCTTTTCCGACCCGCGTGCCTCGGCATCGGACGGCGCTTTCCGGTGTGGAGGTCGTTTTTGTGGCGGTTGCCCCCCTCTTGCGGAGGGCCTCTTGCCCTCATCCGTCGCTCTCCGGTGCGGCACTACTCTCTCTCCGTCTCACCCCGGTGCGGCTGTACTCTCTCCCCTGTGCGGTGGCGGCCGACCGTTAGGCGAAGAGCGTCGGGCGGGGCGGGGCGTCGGCTCCTCCGCCGGCCTTCGCATGCCCGCAACCGCCTGACGGCCCGAAGGTCCCGCCCTGTGGATGAAAGGCGAAAAAAGATTTGGAAATTCGGAATATCCTTTCTATCTTTGTCCAAGCAATGCAACGGGGTTCTGGCCTTCACCGGCCAGGATTCTTATTTTTTATGTAACTTGAATTATGGCAAAAGAGACTATTTATCTGACGGCGGAAGGGTACAAGAAGCTCAAGGAGGAGCTCGACCACATGCGTTCCGTCGAGCGCCCGGCGATCTCGGCAGCCATTGCCGAGGCGCGCGACAAGGGCGACCTGTCGGAGAATGCGGAGTACGACGCCGCCCGGGAGGCCCAGGGCCTGCTTGAGATGCGCATCGCCAAGCTCGAGGATACGATCGCCAATGCCCGGGTGATCGACGAGTCGAAAATCGACAAGAGCAAGGTGCAGATCCTGAGCAAGGTGACCCTGCTCAACCACAACAACAACAAACAGATGGTCTATACGATCGTCGCCGAACACGAGGCCAACCTGCGCGAGGGCAAGCTCGCCATCGGCACGCCGATCGCCAAGGCGCTGCTCGGCCACAAGAAGGGCGATCGCGTGGATGTGCAGGTTCCGGCCGGCACGATCCACTTCGAGATCCTCGACATCAGCATCTGATGCGCCCGTTCGCGGGGACGGGCGCCGCATTGCCCGCCCTCCCCGTGCGGAAGCGGGTGTGACAAATATCCCCTATTTTCAGGTATTTTTACGGGACCGCCCTTGTGCGGTCCTTTTTTTTGCTACCTTTGCCGTCAAACGCGGAAAAGACGCCCGTGCCGATGTGCGGCCGCGGCGTTACCGCCCCGAACCATGACAGGAACCCCGCTCCAACGACTTTTCGCCGGGCTGATGCTCGCGATCCTGTGTGCCGCCGGCACCGGGCAGCAGATCCACATCTACACGGAGGATCCGCAGCACTTCGCCGCCTTCTGCCCGGCAGTCGGTGCGGGGACGACGGACGACGGCGCCTTCTCGGCGCGGCACGACGTCGACAACTTCTGCTTCTGCCCCTACATGGGCGCTGCGGTCGCCGAACCGGAGTTCCGCGCCGTGGTGCTCGGCGTGCTCGAGACGTTCGTTACGAGTTGCCGGTGCGGCGCGGTGCAGCGGGTGCTCTCGCTGCGGGCCCCTCCGGGTCTCTGACCCTGCCGAAAGTTCTTTCGGACGGTCCTTCCCGAGCCTTTTCATTTTCCGATTCATGCCGCGCGGACAATTCCGTGCGGTCCACCCCTTTCAACGACATATTTTTTCATGAAACCGCATATCCTGCTGGCACTCCTTGCCGTGTGCCTCTGCACGGGTGCGTCGGGCGTCGAGGCCCCCACCCGGAAAAATACCGATGCCAACCTCTTCGGCCATGTCGTCGACCGCGACACGCACGAACACATCCCCTATGCCACGGTCGCCGTACAGGGCACGACCTTCGGCACGACGACCGACGCTTCGGGTCACTATTTTCTCAAGAACCTGCCCGAAGGCGGCCTGACGGTCGAGGTCCGCGCCTTGGGCTATGCGCCGCAGCAGGTGACGGTCACGATGCGCCGCGGCGAGAGCCTCGAACAGAACTTCGAGGTCGTTCAGAGCGGCATCTCGATGGACGAGGTGGTCGTCTCGGCGAGCCGTTCGGCGACGCTGCGCCGCGAGGCCCCGGCGCTCGTCAGCGTCCTTGATGCCGACCTCTTCGCGCGGAGCAATGCCGCCTGCCTGGCGCAGGGGCTCTCGTTTCAGCCCGGCGTGCGCGTCGAGGACAACTGCCAGAACTGCGGCTTCACGCAGGTGCGCATCAACGGGCTCGACGGCCACTATTCGCAGATACTGGTCGACTCGCACCCCGTCTTCTCGGCCCTGACGGGCGTCTACGGACTCGAGCAGATTCCCGCGAACATGATCGAGCGCGTCGAGGTGCTGCGCGGCGGTGGCTCGGCGCTCTTCGGGTCGTCGGCCATCGGCGGCACGATCAACATCATCACGCGCGAGCCGACGCGCAACTCGGCGCAGCTCTCCCATACGCTCACGTCGCTCGGCGGCAGCAGCTCCTACGACAACAACACGATGCTCAACGCCTCGCTCGTCTCGGAGAGCGGCCGCGCCGGGCTCTGCGTCTTCGGGCAGAGCCGCCACCGCTCGGGCTACGACCACAACGGCGACGGCTTCACCGAGCTGCCCGTGATCGAGAGCAGCTCGGTGGGCATGCGCTCCTACTTCCGCACGGGGGCCTATTCGCGCATCACGGCGCAGTACCACCACATCGGCGAGTACCGCCGCGGCGGCGACCGGCTCAACCGCCCGCCGCACGAGGCGCTCATCGCCGAGCAGGTCGACCACGCGATCGACGGCGGCAGTCTCTCGTTCGACGCCTCGTCGGCCGACCGCAGCAACCGCGTGAACGCCTACGTCTCGTTCCAGAATACGGCCCGCAAGAGCTACTACGGCAGCAAGCAGGATGCCGACGCCTACGGCACGACGCACGACGTCACGGTCGCCTCGGGCCTCCAGTATGTTCACGCCTTCGAGCGGCTGTGGTTCATGCCCTCGGAGCTGACCGTCGGGGCCGAGTACAGCTACGACGGGCTCTCGGACCGCTCGATCGGCTACGGCATCGAGACCGACCAGCGGGTCCACATCGTCGGGGCCTATCTGCAGAACGAGTGGCGGACGAAGCGCTGGTCGCTGCTCCTGGGCGGGCGGCTCGACAAGCACAACCTGGTCGACCACGTGATCTTCAGCCCGCGCGTCAACGTGCGCTTCAACCCCTCCGAAGCGGTGAACCTGCGTGTGAGCTACGCTGGGGGCTACCGCGCCCCGCAGGCCTTCGACGAGGACCTGCACATCGCCATCGTGGGCGGCGAGCGCGTGCGCATCCGCCTGGCGGACGACCTGAAGGAGGAACGCTCGCACAGCGTGAGCCTCTCGGCCGACCTCTACCACGCGTTCGGCAGCGTGCAGACCAACCTGCTGGTCGAGGGGTTCTATACGCGGCTCGACGACGTCTTCGCGCTGCGCGATCTGGAGGATACGGCCGACGGCGGCAAGATCAAGGAGCGCTACAACGGCTCGGACGCCACGGTTGCCGGCGTGAATATCGAGGGGCGGGCGCTCTTCACCCGCTGGTTCGAGCTGCAGGCGGGCATGACGTGGCAGCGCAGCCGCTATGCCAAACCCGAGCAGTGGAGCGAGGACCCCGACGTGCCGCCCGTGCGGCGGATGTTCCGCACGCCCGACCTCTACGGCTACTTCACCGCGGCGCTGAAGCCCGTGCGCCGGCTGGCGGTCGACGTGACGGGCACCTGCACGGGCGAGATGTTCGTGCAGCACATGGCCGGTTCGGGCGTCGCGCAGGATGTGGCGGTCACGACGCCGCGCTTCCTCGACCTGAACGTGCGGATTGCCTACGACGTGCCCCTTTACCGGGAGGTGACCATGCAGCTCTACGGCGGCGTGCAGAACCTCTTCGATGCCTACCAGCAGGACTTTGACCGCGGTGCGGAGCGCGATTCGGGGTATGTCTACGGCCCGTCGCTGCCGCGCAGCTGGTTCGTCGGCGTGAAGTTGAGCTTCTGACGCTCCGCTCCGGCTGCCGGTCGCCGGGAGTGTTTCCCGGAGCGCCTCCCGGGAGCGGCGCCGGAGCTTTGTCCCGCCCGGACCCGGTATGAAAAAGGCGGCCCCGACACAGCGTCGGGGCCGCTTTTTTGCGGATTGCACGGAGCGCGCCTACAGGGCGTTGATCTCGTGCAGGACGTTGTTCGTCTTGCGCACGGCGGCAGCCGAGGCGGCGAACTTCTCGGCCTCCTCCTTCGTGAGGTCGAGCTTGACGATCTTCTCGATGCCCTTGCGGCCGATGATCGCCGGCACGCCGATGCAGATGTCCGACTCGCCGTACTCGCCCTCGAGGTAGCACGAGCAGGGGATCATCTTCTTCTGGTCGTTGAGGATCGACTCGACCATCATCGCGGCGGCGGCACCTGGAGCATACCAGGCCGACGTGCCGATGAGCTTGGTCAGCGTGGCGCCGCCGACCATCGTGTTCTGCACGGCCTCCTGCAGCTTCTTCTTCGAGGCGAACTGCGTGACGGGCACGCCGTTGACCGTTGCCTTCGACAGCAGCGGCAGCATCGTCGTGTCGCCGTGGCCGCCGATGACCATGCCGTCGACGTTGTTGATGTTGGCACCCGTAGCCTTGGCCAGGTAGCACTTGAAGCGCGACGAGTCGAGTGCGCCGCCCATGCCGATGATGCGGTTCTTGGGCAGTCCCGAGCTCTTGAGCGCCAGGTAGGTCAGCGTATCCATCGGGTTGGCCACCACGATGATGATGGCGCGGGGCGAGTACTTGATGACGTTGCCGATCACGCCCTTCATGATGTTGGCGTTCGTGCCGATCAGCTCCTCGCGCGTCATGCCCGGCTTGCGGGGGATGCCCGAGGTGATGACGACGACATCCGAGCCGGCCGAAGCCTTGTAGTCGTTGGTCGCGCCGACGAGTTTCGTGTCGAAATCCATCAGCGTGGAGGTCTGGTACATGTCGAGCATCTTGCCCTCCGAGAGTCCCTCCTTGATGTCGATGAGAACCACCTCGCTCGCCACTTCGCGGCAAGCCATCACGTTTGCGCAGGTTGCACCTACGGCTCCTGCGCCCACAACGGTAACTTTTGACATAACGGTTTGTATTTTATGAAGTGTACTATCTGCTTTGCGGCGGCGGTGTGTGCCGCCGTCTCCCCGCCGGGGTCCGGCCCGCAGCGCGGGCCATCCGGTGCGGCCGGGGCGTCAGCCGATCAGCTCCTCGTACTGAGCGGGCGTGAGCAGCGCGTCTACCTCTGCGGGGTTCGACATGCGGACCTTCACGAGCCAGCCTTCGCCGTAGGCGTCCTTGTTGACGATCGAGGGGTCGGCGTCGACGGCCTCGTTGAACTCCAGCACCTCGCCGCCCACGGGCAGGAAGGCGTCGCTGACGGTCTTCACGGCTTCGATCGAGCCGAAGACCTCGCCTGCGGCGAGCGTCTCGCCCACGGTCGGCACGTCGACGAAGACGATGTCGCCCAGCTGGCTCTGCGCGAAGTCGGTAATGCCGATCACGGCCACGTCACCCTCGACACGGCACCACTCGTGGTCGTTCGAGTATTTCAGATTTGCAGGTACGTTCATGATGTTGTTGTGATTTGGTTTGAATTTTACGGTTCACTGATGCAAATATAACTGTTATTTTTGTAACAGCAAAGGAGTTCGCCGCTATTTTCTCGGATATTTTTCGATGACAAGTTGGTATTTTCGTTCTAATTTCGTATTTTTGGGAAAACCGTCCGGATCGTGTGTTGAAAATCCGCCGCAGAACCCCGATCGGGGGGGGGACGGCCTGGCTTTGCGGGGAGGGGTTCCGGGCTCGAAACGCGGAAGCCATGAAAAGAACGATCTTGCTGCTGTCGCTGCTGCTTGCCGCGGCCGCTTACGCCCAGCCGTCGGAACCGGCGGTGAACTACTATGCGAAGGATGGAACCGTTAGTGCAACGGACGGGACCGTTTATTGCGTCGACGGGGCGGATTCTCCGACCATTACCATCTGCAATGCTGAAAATCGCTACACGGCGGCAGATGCGTCTTCCTCTCTTTATTACAAGGACGGTCGGAGGTTGGAGACCGTGGAAGAGTATGGTCGTGTGGACGGAGCGGTGGCGGATCAGGAGGCCTTTACCCGGATATTTCGGGAGATGTTTACCGATGAGCAGATCGTCGCACTGCGCAACCTGCGCCTGCCGTTGGCGGTTGGATGTGCGGTGAATCCGGAGACTGGCGACCAGCTGGAAGTGTCGTTCGTTATCGGGAACTATCCGGAACTGACGTCGCTGCCGCCCGATTTCTATCGGGCGCTCGAGAAACGGCTGAAAGAGGAGGTCCGGTGGCATGTCAATGATTTTGCGAAACAGCTGAAATATATGTTCGGACTGACGATTTTTAATTTCAGGAAGCTGCCTCTGACAAGCGAACTGGAAGAGAAGCCCGCTGAATAGAAATGTTGAACCGCAACCACATACGGACATGAAAAGATTGATTATCCTATGTTGCCTGCTGTTTGCTGCGGCGGGTTATGGCCAGACGCCGGAGCCGGTGGTGAACTACTATGCGAAGGATGGAACCGTTAGTGCGACGGACGGAACCACTTATTCCATATATGGGTCGGATTTCCCGAATATCTCTATAAGCAATGCGCGGAACACCTGTCTTGTGTTGAATGCCGACCCCAATCTTTATTATAAGGATGGTCGTGTCGTGGAGACCGTGGAAGAGTATGAAAGTACCGGCGGAACGGTGACGGAGAAAGGGGTTTTTGCCCGGGTGTTCCGTGAGTTGTTTACCGATGAGCAGATTGCCGCGCTGCGCAGCCTGCGCTGGCCGATGACGGTCATGTATGCGGTGAATCCGGAGGACGGCACCGTGTTTGAGGTGTCGTTCGTTATCGGGAACTATCCCGAGTTGACGTCGCTGCCGCCCGATTTTTATGCGAAGCTTGAACGTCGGCTCAAAGAGGAGGTCCGGTGGCATGTCAATGATTTTTCCAAACAGTTGAAATATGTGTTTGGTACGACGGAAGTGAAATTCAAACAGATCCCCCTGACAAGCGAGCTGGAAGAGAAGCCCGCCGAATAGAAGTGTTGAATAGCAACCACATACGGACATGAAAAGATTGATTATCCTGTGCTGCCTGCTGCTTGCCGCGGCCGCTTACGCCCAGACGCCGGAGCCGGCGGTGAACTACTATGCGAAGGATGGAACCGTTAGTGCAACGGACGGAACCGTTTATTGCATCGATGGGGCAGATTCTTCGATTATTACCATCAGTAATGCTGAAAATCGCTACTCGACGGTGGATGCGTCTCCCTCTCTTTATTACAAGGACGGCCGGAGGTTGGAGACCTTGGAAGAGTATGGTCGTGTGGACGGAGCGGTGGCGGATCAGGAGATTGTTAACCGGATATTGCGGGATATGTTTACCGATGAGCAGATCGTCGCACTGCGCAACCTGCGCCTGCCGTTGGCGGTTGGATGTACGGTGGATCCGGAGACTGGTGTCCAGTTGGAAGTGAAGTTCGCCATCGGGAACTACCCGGAAATGACGTCGCTGCCGCCCGATTTTTATCGGACGTTCGAGAAACGGCTGAAAGAGGAGGTCCGGTGGAATGTCAATGATTTTGCGAAACAGCTGAAATATATGTTCGGGTTGACGATTTTTAATTTCAGGAAGCTGCCCCTGACAAGCGAGCTCCATCAGATCAAGCCGGGGCTCGGACGAAATGATCAGAACCTCAATCAGGGCGAGGATGTCGGATCGTTTCACTGACAGAAGAAGGACTGGCCGCGGGTGACGCGGACCGATATAAAAGGAGGACCGGCGGCAGTTCCGTCGGTCCTCCTTTATGCGTGTTCGTTCCTGCGGCGGGGTGCAGGTCGAGCTTTTGTGTGACCTCGCGGCGGGGGTGCCGGTCGGGCCTTTGTGTGTTCCCTCGGCAGAGGTACCGGTCGAGCTTTTGCGTGTTCCCGCGGCGGGGTATCGGTCGGGCTTTTGTGTGACCTCGCGGCGGGTTGCCGGTCAGCCCTTTGCGGCGATGACGAACTCCACCTCGCGGAAGAGGTATTCGCCGAGCGAGCCGTCCGTGCGGCGCAGCAGCAGCGCTCCCGAGGGGCGTACCCCCTCGATGGTGGCCTCGAAGAGGGTGCCGTCGGGCAGCCGGTAGGGGTGGCGCTCCCCGAGGCGGTACATCCGCAGCCGGTAGTCGTGCTGGATCGCCTCCTTCTCGCCGCGCTCCAGCTGGGCGTAGCGCGCCATGAACAGCTCGTGGAAGCGGCTGAGCACCTCCTCGCGGTCGAACGTGCGGCCCGTGGCCGTGGCCATCGACACGGGGTTCGGCAGCGAGGGGTCGAACCTCGTCTGGTTGACGTTGATGCCGATGCCGGCAAGCGTGCGTGCCAGCCGCCCGCTCGCAAGGTCGTGTTCGATGAGCATGCCCACCAGTTTGCGGTCGCCCGTGTAGATGTCATTCGTCCACTTGATGCGCGTGTCGATGCCGTAGCTGTCGAACATCTCCGTGAGGGCCAGCGTCACGATCTCCGAGAGCAGGAACTGTTCGCCCACGGGCAGGAAGTGCGGTTCGAGCACCAGCGTGAAGGTCAGGTTCTCGCCCTTGGGGCTGAGCCACGTGTGGCCCCGCTGCCCGCGGCCGGCGGTCTGCCGCTCGGCCCAGACGATGTCGCCGTGGCGGTAGCGCGCGTCGCGGGCGTCGTCGTTCGTCGAGGTGGTTTCGTCGATGCGGTAGATCATGGCCGGATCAGATCGAGACGCCGAAGTCGCGCAGGGCGTCGTTGAGCGAGGT
>ERZ856578.2488-NODE-2488-length-30287-cov-7.859748_pt1 | contig 30287 bp, 22 predicted proteins | sample MGYA00514384_ERZ856578 | MGnify/ENA primary metagenome ERZ856578 (study PRJEB29103, sample SAMN06111958) | human gut metagenome | biome: human gut; feature: ankylosing spondylitis patient; material: healthy_person | host: Homo sapiens | place: China:Hangzhou... | reverse complement strand
ATGTTGGTGGGAGAGCCCTTCAGGCCGATGGTGGTAGCATCGATCAGGGGATCGTCCTTCAGGTCCTCATAGCCCAGCGTGGTCAAGGGCTTGGAATAAGCCTCAAACACGCCGCCGACGCTCATGTAACGGGGCTCGTTGAGCTCCTTGATGCAGGTCAGCAGGCAGGGGGTGTGGACCTTGATGGTCATGTAACCGTCCTCCAGCATACGCTTGACGGTAATGGTATCGCCATCTTTCTGGATGTCGGCGGCGTAGGTAACCTGGGGCAGATGCAGCTTCTCGGCGATCTGGGGGCCGACCTGCGCGGTATCACCGTCGATAGCCTGACGGCCGCACAGCACAACATCGTCCTTCTCCACGCCGATCTTGTTGATGGCGGCAGCCAGAATCTGAGAGGTAGCGTAAGTATCGGAACCGCCGAACTCGCGGGCGGAAACCAGATAGGCCTCGTCAGCGCCCATAGCCAGCGCCTCACGCAGCATACCGGCGGCGGGAGGGGGGCCCATGGTGACAACGGTGACCGGGCAGCCGGTGGCGTCCTTGATCTTCAGGGCGGCCTCCAGAGCATTCATGTCATCGGGGTTGGTGATGGTCTGCATGGAAGCACGGTTCAGCGTACCATCGGGGTTGACAGCGACCTTGCCGGAGGTATCGGGAACCTGCTTAATAGAAACAATAATTTTCATTTTAACCTTTACCTCCTTAAATTATTTCACGCCCAAGCGGCTGGAAATAACCATGCGCTGGACCTCAGAAGTACCCTCATAGATCTCGGTGATCTTGGCGTCGCGCATCATGCGCTCCACGGGATACTCACGGGTGTAGCCGTAGCCGCCGAACAGCTGCACGGCGCGGCGGGTCACATCGGAAGCGGCCTCAGCGGCAAACAGCTTGGCCATGGAAGCGTCCATGGAGTAATCCTCATGGTTCTGCTTCTTCATAGCGGCGGCATACACCAGATACTGCGCGGCCTGCATACGGGTGTGCATATCGGCCAGCTGGAACTGGGTGTTCTGGAACTGGCTCAGGCGGCGGCCGAACTGAACACGCTCCTGCGTATACTTAATGGCCTCATTGACAGCGCCCTCGCCCAGACCCAGAGCCTGAGAGGCGATGCCGATACGACCGCCATCCAGCGTCTGCATGGCGATCTTGAAGCCCTTGCCTTCCTTACCCAGCAGATTCTCCTTGGGAACTACGCAGTCCTCAAAGATCAGATCGCAGGTGGAGGAGCCGCGAATGCCCATCTTCTTCTCGTGCTTGCCGGTAGAGAAGCCGGGGAAGCTCTTTTCCACGATGAAGGCGGAAATGCCGTGGTTGCCCTTGGTCTTATCGGTCATGGCGAACACCACGAAGGTATCGGCCACGTTGCCGTTGGTGATGAAGCACTTGCTGCCGTTGAGGACATAGTCACCATTCTCGTTCTTGACAGCGGTGGTCTGCTGGCCGGAAGCGTCGGTACCGGCGTTGGGCTCAGTCAGGCCGAAGGCGCCGATCTTGCGGCCGCTCAGCAGGTCGGGCAGATACTTCTTCTTCTGCTCCTCGGTGCCGTTCTCAAAAATGGGAGCGCAGCACAAAGAGGTGTGTGCAGAAACGATAACAGCAGTTGTACCGCAGACCTTGGCCAGCTCCTCCACGCACATGGCATAGGACAGAACATCGCCGCCGGCGCCGCCGTACTCCTTGGGGAAGTAGATGCCCATCATGCCCAGCTTCGCCATTTTCTCGACGGTCTCCATGGGGAAGCGCTCTTCCTCATCGATCTCCTCAGCCAGAGGCTTGACCTCGTTCTCGGCGAATTCCCGGTACATCTTGCGGAGCATCTGCTGCTCGTTTGTCAGATGAAAATCCATGATTCGATCCTCCTACAATTTCTTGTTCGGTTATTACAGTCCCCCGGGAGGGTGCCAAAGGGTTCCCTGACCCGAAGTAAGCAATACGAATGAACGTACCCGTGAAACACCATTGTCAGACTTTTAACAACAGCACTCAAAGAAATGCAACAGCGGGAGACCTCCCCTGTTGCGCTCTCGGAGCCTTTTATCACTGATACTATGTGAAAATTATAACGCAGCCTTGAAAGAAAGGCAAGGAAAAGCCTCTCGTTAAAAGCGACAAATTTTTTTAAAAAAACTGTCGCTTATGTAAAACCGTGAAATTTCCGTATCCCGGCGCTGATTTTGCTGCCGCATTATGTACCGTTTTACATGGAAAAAAGAGCGTGCGTAGAAAATCTACGCACGCTCTTTTTTAAGTAAAAATCAGTTCATGATCAGCAGCGCCATAGTGAGCACCAGAAACACCGCGCCGAACCACTTGGTCGCGCGGGCCAGCTTAGCATCAATGGTCCGAGCCTTGTTCTTGGCAAGGAAGGAATCAGCCACGCCGCCGATGGCGCCGGACAGGCCCTCGCTCTTGCCGGACTGGAACAGCACGATCAGAATGATCGCCAGACCACAAAGCAACTGTAAAATCGTAACAGCAAGTTTCATAATGGAAAACCTCCAACATTCATTCGTGCGTACAGGCACAGGAAATCATTTTACAGAATGAAATCATACCACAATCCGTGTACCATTTCAAGTACAAATTTCAAAATGTCCGCACTCTTTTCTCTTGGCAAAAATTTTGCCAGTGTATAGAACAAATGTTTGCATTTTCGGTTCTATTATGCTATACTGATGCCAGAAAATTCCCGGCCTGTCAGGCAGCGCCGGTCAGGAGGTACATTCATGCTCTCCAATATGCAGCAGAAAATTTACGATTACATCGCCGCCTGCATCCATGAACAGGGCTATCCCCCCTCTGTCCGGGAGATTGGCGAGGCCGTAGGGCTGAAGTCCCCGTCTACCGTCCACTTCCATCTGAAAAAGCTGGCGGATCTCGGCGTCATTGAGATTGGCGCGGGCAAGGGCCGTGCCATCAGCCTGACGCATCCCGCCCCTGCCGCACCGGAGATAGACGAAACGCCTGCCGGAAAGGTCCCCATTGTGGGAAATGTGGCTGCCGGCAGCCCCATTCTGGCGCAGGAATGTATTGAGGATTACCTGACCTTTGATACCGGTCGCCTCGGCGACACACACTTTGCGCTGCGGGTCCGGGGAGAATCCATGCTGAACGCCGGAATTCTGCCCGGCGATCTGGTGGTAGTGCGCCAGCAGCAGACCTGTAACCAAGGCGAGATCGTGGTGGCCATGATTGACGATGAGGCCACAGTCAAGCGCTTTTCCCGCAAGGGCGGCCATGTCTGGCTGCTGCCGGAAAATGACGCCTACTCCCCGATTGACGGTACCTACGCTCAGATTCTCGGCAAGGTTGTGGCCGTGGTGCGGCAGTATTGAGTCATTTTCCGGCGGAGCGGTACAGCACTCCTTCCTGCGGTTGAATTCCGCCAAGGATCAGCAGCTCCTCCACCGTAACAAGCCAATACCCCTGCTCCTCCAGCGTGTCCACGATCTGAAGCGCCGCATCTACAGAGGTGGAGTAAATATCGTGCAGCAGAATGATATCTCCGGGCTGCACCGCCTCCAGCACGGCCCGTACCACCTTGTCCGTATTGCGGCTTTCCCAGTCCCGTGGGTCTACGGACCAGTGCACCATAGGCACCGTGATTCCGGCCTGTACCGTCGGCGCCACAAGGCCATATGGTGGGCGCAGCCAGCAGCTTTCCGTACCTAAAATGCCGCAGATGGCCCGCTGAGCCTCCTCGATGTCGGACAGCTGCCCGGCCGCGTCGCTGCCATCCAGCCGGATATGGCTGTAGGTATGATTTCCGATTTGGTGCCCCTCTCTCTGCATCCGTAGAACAAGGTCCTCATTACCCGCCAGCCGCTCCCCCACCAGAAAAAATGTCGCGCTGGCCCCCCGCTGCCGCAGGCCATCCAGCAGGCGGGCCGTTGTATCCCGCCGAGGTCCGTCATCAAAGGTCAGCGCCACGTACTTCGGCTCTGCCGAAATTTCGGCCGGTGCTGAGGCCGGAACACCCGTCACCTCGGCGGCAGACTCTATGAAAATCAGCATCAGCAGATAAATAAAAATTGACAGCAGTTTTTGCATTCCTATCGCTCTTTCTTCCCGTATTCAGACATAGTTTGTGCCTGCGCGGGAAAATTACTGTTGTCAAATGCAGAGAAACCATGAAAAATCAGGCAGCGGTTGTTTTTTCATTTTTCATGAAAAACAGGACAGGCACAAAAATCTTTGTGCCTGTCCTGTTTTTTGCTGCGGATTTTCAATTTTTTGATAAACCGTTAATCAAAACAGCACCGTATTTCCGTTTATATCATAAAAGGTAATGCTTCCTGCATTGACGGGCAGAACGATTGCAAAGGGCTTCCTGCTGTCAATATCCAGCACTTGAACTTCGTTTCCGTCATCAATTTCTGCCCGTGCCGCCTGTTGCCGGTTCATGGAAATGAACGCCTGCTCCTTGTATCCCTCCACTGTGCACGCCAGAATTTCCTTATCTACACTCGAAAGGTTTCCCCCGCCGCAAAAGAAATAGCCAAAGGAAAGTCCGGGACGATTCAAACGAATGGTCCGTCCGCTCCTGCGGATACGCAATATAGGCCGCCATTGTGTTGGAAACACTTCCGTCAACGGTCCAATCGGCCTGTATTTTTGATGAGCCGCGGATATCCGTCTCCAGTTTGGCAGCCGCTATGCCTATATCATGACGGGAATAAAGAAAAACGGCAAATAACGCGCATATCAGAGCAAGTCCCGATATGACCCTATACAAGCTTCGTTTCATTTTGCTATGTCCCACAAAATCAACTCTTATGGATAAAAGCATAACATAATACCCTCATGCCGGTTGCAAGGATTTGTGAGAAATCAAAGCCACACGAGTACATTTGCTGTTAGCATAACCAGCCGCAAAAAGGCAGGCACCGATGCGAAATCGGTGCCTGCCTTTTATTCTTTTAAGGGATACCTGCCGTGTTTGAACAGAGGGCTTTTCGCCTTAAATCTCCTCCAGCGTGGCTTCCTTTTCCTCAACTGTCTCGTCGGGCACAAGCTGCTCGGCAAAATCGTGGTATGCCTGCAGACCGGTACCGGCGGGAATCAGCTTGCCGATGATGACATTCTCCTTCAGGCCCACCAGATGGTCCTTCTTGCCCTTGATGGCAGCCTCGGTCAGAACCTTGGTGGTCTCCTGGAAGGAAGCAGCGGACAGGAAGGAATCGGTGGCCAGAGACGCCTTTGTAATACCCATCAGCAACTGGGTCGCCTGCGCGTGGCGCAGAGGCTCGCCCTGCTCGTTGGTCTCGCCTGCCGCATTGCGGCGGTCGATCTCCTCATTGGCGGCGTCAAATTCCAGAACGTCCACCATAGAGCCATCCAGCAGCTTCGTGTCGCCGGAATCCTCCATACGAACTTTTCGCATCATCTGGCGGACAATGACCTCAATGTGCTTATCGTTGATGTCAACGCCCTGCTGACGGTACACACGCAGGACCTCTTGGATGAGGTAGTTGTACACTGCGTCATTGCCGCGGATGCGCAGGACCTCGTGGGGGTTCAGTGCGCCGTAGGTGAGCTGGGTGCCCTTTTCAATGACATCGCCATCCTTCACCTGCAGACCCGTGTGAGGCACGGCGTAGGTGCGGGTGTCTCCGTCCGGCGCGGTGATGATGATGTTCAGCAGGCTGCCCTTGGTAGCCTCCTCGAACTTCACGGTGCCGCCGATCTCTGCCAGCGTAGCCATACGCTTGGGCTTCCGGGCCTCGAACAGTTCCTCAACACGGGGAAGGCCCTGCGTGATGTCGCCGCCGGCCAGACCGCCGGTATGGAAGGTACGCATGGTCAGCTGGGTACCGGGCTCGCCGATGGACTGGGCTGCGATAATGCCGACTGCCTCGCCGGGGCCGACAGGCTGCTGCGTGGCAAGGTTCATGCCATAGCACTTGGCGCACACACCGCTGTGGGCCTTGCAGGTCAGAACAGTGCGGATCATGACAGTGGGATACTCGTCCTTGGCCGGGTCGAAGGCACACACATCGCCCTCCCGGGGATTGAGCTGGACCCATGCACGGCTCTCCATGAGCTTGGCATCGTCTTCGGTCATCATCTTGCTGTTGGGAATCAGGACCTCACGGGTCTCGGGGTCCACAACATCGCCCACGAGGAAGCGGCCCCGGACACGGTCGGAGAACTTCTCAATGACCTGACCGTTCTCACTGATACGGGAGACCTTGATGCCGTGAGTCACGCCGCAGTCCTGCTCGCGGATGATGACGTCCTGAGATACGTCCACCATGCGGCGTGTCAGATAACCGGAGTCTGCGGTACGCAGAGCGGTATCGGCCAAACCCTTACGGGCGCCGCGGCTGGAAATGAAGTATTCCAGAGCGGTCAGGCCCTCGCGGTAGTTTGCCTTGATGGGGATTTCGATGGTCTTACCGGCGGTGTTTGCGATCAGGCCGCGCATACCGGCCAACTGACGAATCTGCTTCATGGAGCCACGGGCGCCGGAGTCCGCCATCATGAAGATGGGGTTGTAGCGGTCCAGATTCTCCTGCAGAGCGGTGGAGACCTCGTCGGTGGTCTTCTCCCAGACCTGCACCACCTGCTTATAGCGCTCGTGGTCGGTCATAAAGCCCATCTTGTACTGGTTTTCGATGTCCACCACCATCTGCTCGGACTGATGGACCAGCTCGTACTTCTTGGGCGGGATGGTCATATCCGCGATGGAAACGGTGATGGCGGCAATGGTGGAATTATGGTAGCCGGTGGCCTTGATGGCATCCAGCACCTCAGAGGCCACGGTGAAGCCGTGCTTGTTGATGGTGCGGTCAACGATCTGGCCCAGTTGCTTCTTGCCGCAGGTAAAGGTGATCTCGTAGTCGCAGATGTGGTCGGGATCGCTGCGGTCCACGAAGCCGAGGTCCTGCGGGATGTTCTTGTTGAAAATGATACGGCCGGGGGTGCCGGGAACCACACGGGTAATCTTCTCGCCGTTGACCTCCAGCGTGCGGCGCACCAGAAGCGGGCAGTGGGGCCCGATGATGCGCTCGTTGTAGGCCATAAGAGCCTCGTCCTCGCTGGCATACACATGGATGGGCTTGAAGGTCGCGGGCTTCTGGCCCTTTTCCAGCGCGGCGTTGGCCGCAAGGAACTCATCAGCGTCCACAATACTCTGAGCGGGAAGGTTCGTATCGCCGGCGTCCTCGCACCAGATGTTCTCCGCGCCGATCTCCGCCTTGCCCATGCGGTCCATGGTCAGGTAGTAGGAGCCCAGCACCATATCCTGCGTCGGCACGGTGACAGGGCCGCCGTCCTGCGGACGCAGCAGGTTGTTGGCAGAGAGCATCAGGATACGGGCCTCGGCCTGTGCCTCGGCAGACAGGGGCACGTGAATTGCCATCTGGTCGCCGTCGAAGTCGGCGTTGAAGGCGGTGCAGTTCAGGGGGTGCAGCTTCAGGGCGCGGCCATCCACCAGCACCGGCTCAAACGCCTGAATACCGAGGCGGTGCAGCGTCGGTGCGCGGTTGAGCATGACGGGGTGATCCTTGATGATCACGTCCAGCGCGTCCCACACCTCGGTGGTGCCCTTATCCACCATCTTCTTGGCGGACTTGATGTTGTTGGCGGTACCGTCCTCCACCAGCTTCTTCATGATGAAGGGGCGGAACAGCTCCACGGCCATCTCCTTAGGCACGCCGCACTGATAGATCTTCAGCTCGGGGCCGACCACGATAACGCTGCGGCCGGAGTAGTCCACGCGCTTGCCCAGCAGATTCTGGCGGAAACGGCCCTGCTTGCCCTTCAGGAAGTCACTGAGGGACTTGAGGGCACGGTTGTTGGCGCCGGTAACAGCGCGGCCGCGGCGGCCATTGTCGATGAGGGCGTCCACGGCCTCCTGCAGCATCCGCTTCTCATTGCGGACGATGATATCGGGGGCGTTGAGGTCCATGAGCCGCTTGAGGCGGTTATTGCGGTTGATGACCCGGCGGTACAGGTCATTGAGGTCAGAGGTGGCGAAGCGTCCGCCATCCAACTGCACCATGGGGCGCAGATCGGGGGGCAGCACCGGCAGAACGTCCATGACCATCCACTCCGGCTTGTTGCCGGAAAGACGGAAAGCGTCCACCACCTCCAACCGCTTGACGATACGGGCCTTCTTCTGGCCGGAGGCGTCCTTCAGCTCGGCGTGGAGCTGGGTGGAAAGGGCCTCAAGGTCCACATCCGCCAGCAGCTTCTTCACGGCCTCGGCGCCCATGCCGGCCTGAAAATCGTCCTCATATTTTTCGCGGTAATCGCGGTATTCCTTCTCGGAGAGAATCTGGTTTTTGGTCAGGGGCGTTTCGCCGGGATCGGTGACGATATAGTTGGCGAAATACAGCACCTTCTCCAGAATCCGGGGGCTGATGTCCAGCAGCAGACCCATCCGGGAGGGGATGCCCTTGAAATACCAGATGTGAGAGACCGGGGTAGCCAGCTCAATGTGGCCCATGCGCTCCCGGCGGACCTTGGAGCGGGTGACCTCCACGCCGCAGCGGTCGCAGATCTTGCCCTTATAGCGAATCTTCTTATACTTGCCGCAGTGGCACTCCCAGTCCTTCGTGGGCCCGAAAATGCGCTCGCAGTACAGACCGTCCTTCTCGGGCTTCAGGGTGCGGTAGTTGATGGTCTCCGGCTTTTTGACCTCGCCGTAGGACCACTCCCGGATCTGCTCCGGGGAAGCCATGCCGATTTTAATTGCATCAAAGGCAAACTTGTTGCCTGCATTGTTTTCCATCATGTCGCGTTATCCTCCTTCAATGATTCAAATGATCCAGTTTTGTGACGAATGGGTCTTCCGGATCATTCGTCGTCGAAGTCAACATCCACATCGGCGCCGGCATCCTCCGGCGCGTCCTCAAACTCGAAGCCGGACTCCTCGAACTCGGCGTCCTCCGCGACATTGCGGTGCCGGTCATCATCGGCGTCCATCCGGGAGAGGTTAAAGGTATCCAGCGCGTCCTCATCCTCCTTGAGGTCCACCACGTTTCCGTCCTTATCCAGAACCTGAATGTTCAGGCACAGGGACTGCAGCTCCTTGAGCAGCACGCGGAAGGACTCAGGCACACCGGGCGTCGGCACGTTATGGCCCTTGACGATGGACTCATAGGTCCGGACACGGCCGGTGACATCGTCGGACTTCACGGTCAGAATCTCCTGCAGGGTGTAAGCGGCGCCGTATGCCTCCAGCGCCCAGACCTCCATCTCGCCGAAGCGCTGGCCGCCGAACTGGGCCTTGCCGCCCAGAGGCTGCTGCGTGACGAGGGAGTACGGGCCGGTGGAACGGGCGTGGATCTTATCATCCACCAGATGGTGCAGCTTCAGGAAGTACACATAGCCCACCGTGACCTTGTTATCAAAGGGTTCGCCGGTGCGTCCATCGTACAGTACGCTCTTGCCCTCGGGATCAAGGCCGGCCTTCACCAGCTCCGCCTGAATATCATCATAGGTGGCGCCATCGAAAATAGGCGTGGCCACCTTGTAGCCCAGCGCGTGAGCGGCATAGCCCAGATGGACCTCCAACACCTGACCGATGTTCATACGGGAGGGCACGCCCAGCGGGTTCAGCACGATGTCCAGCGGCGTACCGTCGGGCAGGAAGGGCATATCCTCGGTAGGCAGCACACGGGAGACAACGCCCTTGTTGCCGTGGCGGCCTGCCATCTTATCGCCCACCTGGATCTTACGGCGCTGCGCGATATACACCCGCACCACCTGATTGACGCCGGGCCCAAGCTCGTCGCCGTTTTCACGGGTAAAGACCTTGGTATCCAGCACGATGCCGCTCTCGCCGTGTGGCACCTTCAGGGAGGTGTCGCGGACCTCGCGGGCCTTTTCGCCGAAGATAGCCCGCAGCAGGCGCTCCTCGGCAGTGAGGTCGGTCTCGCCCTTGGGTGTGACCTTACCCACCAGAATATCGCCGGACTTGACCTCGGCGCCCACGCGGATGATGCCGCGCTCGTCCAGATCCTTCAGCGCATCCTCGCCCACGTTGGGGATATCGCGGGTGATCTCCTCGGGTCCCAGCTTGGTATCCCGGGAATCCAGCTCAAATTCCTCAATATGAATGGAGGTATACAGGTCCTCCCGCACCAGCCGCTCGTTGAGCAGCACGGCGTCCTCGTAGTTATAGCCTTCCCATGTCATGAAGCCCACGAGGATGTTCTGGCCCAGAGCGATTTCGCCCTGGTCGGTAGCGGGACCGTCCGCCAGAACGGTGGGGTCCTCCCACTCTCCCTTTTCGTTGATGCGCTTGCCGTGGACCCGCTCGCCCACGTCCACGATGGGATGCTGGTTGATGCAGGTGGTGTGGTTGGAACGCAGGAACTTAGTGAGCTTATAATCCTTGGTCACGCCGCTGTCATACTTGACGGTGACATGGCGGGCGTCCACAGAGGTGACCACGCCGTCGCCCTCGGCCAGGACCACGATCTCAGAGTCGATGCAGATCTTATGCTCCATACCGGTGCCCACGATAGGCGCGTGGGGCTTGAGCAGAGGCACGGCCTGCCGCTGCATGTTTGCGCCCATCAGCGCACGGTTTGCGTCATCGTTAGGCAGGAAGGGGATCATGGCGGTTGCGATGGAGACCATCATACGGGGAGAAACGTCCACGTAATCGATGCGCTCCCGGTCCACCTCCACGATCTCATCGCGGTACCGGGCGGTAACACGGGCATTCACCAGACAGCCGTCCTCGCCGATGGGCTCGGTGGCCTGGGCGACGATGAAGTTGTCCTCCTCGTCGGCGGTCATGTAGGTGGCCTCCATGGCCACCTTGCCGGTCTCCTTATCCACAGCGCGGTAGGGCGCTTCGATGAAGCCGTACTCATTGATGCGGGCATAGGTCGCAAGGTAGGAGATCAGGCCGATATTGGGGCCTTCAGGGGTCTCGATGGGGCACATACGGCCGTAGTGGCTGTAGTGCACGTCACGGACCTCCATGTTGGCACGCTCACGGCTCAGACCACCGGGGCCCAGAGCGGACAGACGCCGCTTATGGGTCAGCTCGGCCAGCGGGTTCGTCTGATCCATGAACTGGCTCAGGGGGCTGGAGCCGAAGAACTCCTTGATGGCCGCGGTAACGGGCCGGATATTGATGAGGCTCTGGGGCGTGACCACGTCCAGATCCTGAATGGTCATGCGCTCGCGGATCACGCGCTCCATCCGGGAGAAGCCGATGCGGAACTGGTTCTGCAGCAGCTCGCCCACACAGCGCAGGCGGCGGTTGCCCAGATGGTCGATATCGTCCTTCACGGAGATGCCCCGGGCAAGGCCGTTCATGTAGTTGATGGAGCAGAGAATATCGTCAATGATAATGTGCTTGGGAACCAGATCGTCCTTGTGGAGCTTGATCTGCTCCTTCAGCTCCTCGCCGGAATACTGGCCCAGCAGCTCCTGCAGCACATCGAAGCGCACCCGCTCCTTGATGCCGCACTCGGCGGGGTCAAAGTCCACATAGTGGCTGAGATCGCACATCCGGTTGGACTGCACCCGCAGGGGCTGATCCTCCACCATGATAACGACCTCGGCGACGCCCACGGTGTCCAGCAGACGAGCGTCCTCCTTGCTCAGCAGATGGCCGTCCTCAAACAGCAGCTCGCCAGTAGCGGGGTCCGCCACGGGCTGGGCCAGCTTGTAGCCGGTAACGCGCTGCCACAGGGACAGCTTCTTGTTGAACTTGTACCGGCCCACCACGGACAGGTCATACCGCCGGGGGTCGAAGAACAGGTTGTTCATCAGGGTCTCGGAGGCCTCCACCGTGGGGGGCTCGCCGGGACGGAGCTTGCGGTAGATCTCCAGCATGGCGTCCTCATACGTCTTGCAGGGGTCCTTTTCCAGCGTGGCCGCAATACGGGGGTCATCGCTGAAGCGCTCCAGAATTTCGGCGTCGGTCTTCAGGCCCAGCGCCCGGATCAGGCAGGTGATAGGCAGCTTGCGGTTCTTGTCGATACGGACCCAGAACACCTCGTTGGTGTCGGTCTCATACTCCAGCCACGCGCCGCGGTAGGGAATCACCGTGGAGGTCAGCAGGGGCAGATCGGTCTTCAGGTCAATGTCCTTGCCGTAGTACACGCCGGGGGAACGGACGATCTGAGAGACCACCACACGCTCGGCGCCGTTGATGACAAAGGTGCCGGAGTGGGTCATCAGGGGGAAATCACCCATGAAGATCTCCTGCTCCTTGATCTCCTCCGTCTCCTTGTTCCGCAGCCGGACCGTCACCTTCAGGGGGGCGGCATACGTGGCGTCCCGGGCCTTGCACTCCTCCACATCGTACTTGGGAGGCTCGTCCATGCGGAAGTCAATGAACGTCAGCTCCAGATTGCCCTGATAGTCGGAAATCGCGCCGACGTCCTCAAAAACCTCCTTCAGACCCGTTTTCAGAAACTCCTTGTAGGAGGTCTTCTGAATCTCAAGCAGATTGGGCATGGGCATGACTTCTTCGTGCCGGGCAAAATTCTTTCGGAGGGTTTTGCCGTAGTACTTGTCCTTAGCCATCTTCACATTCACCTTTCTTTTGCCCCGCCGCCATGAGGAACGGCCGGGCGGGTATTCTGTCCGATACACTCGGGTGAGTTGTTAAATTTATCTGAATTGCCTATTGTCATCTGTTGGCGAATGTGCTATCCTATGCTTGTGCTCAGGGAAGGCACATTTTTCGTTCAGATTACATAAGCGATTTATTTTACCATGTAATTCCTTGCCTGTCAAGGGATTTTTCTTTTTATTTTGGAGAAAATACCGCTTATGACATAAAAACCGGCAGTACGCAGAGCTGCGTACCGCCGGTTTTCTTTCCCTATTTACTGATAGAGGTCCTCATCTGCGTAATCGCTGCACTCCCGCTTCGCCATGCGGCGCTCGCGGCAGCGCTCGGCAGCCTCGTAAATATCGCTCCAGCTCCCCACCATCAGGCAGACAAAGGCGCAGAACGCAAGGCCCGCAGCCACGGTTTTCAGCACAAAACGAGCAGTCTTTCCCATATCGTTTTCCTCCTTGTCGGATTCCATGTTAAATTCGGATACCGATATTATACACGGCTCGTCCCCGCTTTACAATCCCTTTTTCGCCCGCAGCGCCGCATTTTTTTCGTTTCACCGCTTTATCACCCGTTTTTGTTCACAAAAAATTTGCTGGACACTTTATATTTTTCGTGTTAGGCTTGTAACAATTTCCAGAAATCCGCAAATTTCCCCCGCTGGGCGTGCGGCCCGCACCGGGGGTGAAGCAAAAGGAGGCCTCTATGATGAATGAGGTCAAATCCCCGAAAAAGCCTCTGATCTTCTACTATCTGGTCGCCATGCTGCTGGTGATGCTGTTCAACTTCATCGCCATGCCGTGGCTGTCTCAGTACCAGATTCAAGAGGTAGACTACAACACCTTCGTTGACATGACGAAAAAGGGTGAGATCGACAAGGTGGAGATTCAAGAGCAGGATAACCGTATTCTGTTCACCGGCAAGGACGGAAAATCCATCTATAAAACCGCCATGATTTCCACAGACAGTCAACTGGTCCAACGCCTGCTGGATGCCGGCGTTTCCACCACCGGTGAAGAGATCGAGCAGACCTCTCTGCTGGTGCAGATTCTCGGTTGGGTGGCACCGATTCTGATTTTCATTGCGCTGGGCCAGTTTATGTCCCGGAAGCTGATAGAAAAAATGGGCGGCAGCAACTCCATGATGTTCAACATGGGCAAATCCAACGCCAAGGTCTATGTGAAGTCCGCTGAGGGCATCAAGTTTGACGATGTGGCCGGTGAGGACGAGGCCAAGGAAAACCTGACCGAGATCGTCAATTACCTCCATAACCCCAAGCAGTATCAGGAGATCGGCGCCTCCATGCCGAAGGGCGTGCTCCTTGTCGGCCCTCCGGGCACCGGCAAGACCATGCTGGCCAAGGCCGTAGCCGGCGAGGCCAATGTGCCCTTCTTCTCCATGTCCGGCTCCGAATTTGTGGAAATGTTTGTAGGCATGGGCGCCAGCAAGGTCCGTGACCTTTTCAAGCAGGCCAAGGAAAAGGCTCCCTGCATCGTGTTCATCGACGAGATCGACGCCATCGGCAAAAAGCGTGATGGTCAGATGGGCGGCAATGATGAGCGGGAGCAGACGCTGAACCAGCTCTTAACGGAGATGGATGGCTTTGAGGGCAACACCGGCGTCATCATTCTGGCCGCCACCAACCGTCCCGAGTCCCTTGACCCCGCCCTGACCCGTCCCGGCCGGTTTGACCGCCGGGTGCCGGTGGAGCTGCCGGATTTGAAGGGCCGGGAGGCCATTTTGAAAGTCCACGCCAGGAAAATCAAGGTAGCGGACGATGTGGACTTCAACAAGGTAGCCCGCATGGCCTCCGGCGCCAGCGGCGCAGAGCTTGCCAACATTGTCAATGAGGCGGCGCTGCGGGCCGTTCGGGACGGACGGAAGTTTGCCACGCAGTCCGACCTCGAGGAAAGCATTGAGGTGGTCATCGCCGGCTATCAGAAGAAGAACGCCATTCTCACCGACAAGGAAAAATGGACGGTAGCCTATCACGAGATCGGCCACGCCCTTGTGGCCGCCAAGCAGACCAATTCCGCCCCGGTGCAGAAAATCACCATCATCCCCCGCACCTCCGGCGCGCTGGGCTACACCATGCAGGTTGAGGAGGGCAACCACTACCTGATGACCAAGGAGGAAATCGAAAACAAGATTGCCACTCTTACCGGCGGCCGCGCCGCCGAGGAGGTCCGCTTCGGCGTGATTTCCACCGGCGCCTCCAATGACATTGAACAGGCCACGAAGCTGGCCCGGGCCATGGTGACCCGGTACGGCATGAGCGAGGATTTTGACATGGTGGCGCTGGAAACCGTTTCCAACCAGTACCTCGGCGGCGATGCCTCCCTTGCCTGCTCTGCCGAGACCCAGACCCAAATCGACCGCAGGGTGGTAGAGTTGGTCAAGACCGCTCACCAGAAGGCGATTCAAATTCTCATGGAAAACCGGGAGAAGCTGGACGAGCTTTCCCAGTACCTCTACCAGAAGGAGACCATCACCGGCGACGAGTTTATGAAAATTCTCAACGGCTGAGCCGATATGTAAAAAGGAACCCCGGCGTCTGCAAAAAGCAGACGCCGGGGTTTGTACTTTTACTCTACTGCGCGAAGTGTGACTATACAGGTGTCTATACACCTTACGCCTCGCTGCGGAAGCGGGCCAGAAAATCCCGGGTCTCCTGCTGCTGGGGATTGCCGAACACATCGGCGGGGCTCCCCTGCTCGCAGATGACACCCTGATGCATGAACACCACCTGAGAGCTGACATCCCGGGCAAAGGCCATTTCGTGGGTCACCACCAGCATCGTCATGCCCTCCCGGGCCAACGCCTGCATAACGGAGAGCACCTCGCCCACCATTTCCGGGTCCAGCGCGGAGGTAGGCTCATCGAACAGCAGCACCTCCGGGTCCATGGCCAGCGCCCGGGCAATGGCTACCCGCTGCTTCTGTCCGCCGGAGATCTGCCGGGGCTTCGCGTTGATGTAAGGGGCCATGCCGACCTTTTCCAGATACTTCATGGCCTGCTGCCGGGCTTCCTCTTTTCCGCGCTTTAAAACCTTCATCTGCCCCACCATGCAGTTCTGAAGCACCGTCATGTTGTTGAACAGGTTGAAGGACTGGAACACCATGCCTACATGGGAGCGGTACTCCGGGGCGTTGACCCCCCGGCCGGCCACATCCCGTCCGTGATAGAGAATCTCGCCGCTGCTGGGCGTTTCCAGCAGATTGATGCACCGCAGCAGCGTGGACTTACCGGAGCCAGAGGCGCCGATAATGGAAATGACATCGCCCTTTTTGACATTGAAATCAATGTCCCGCAGCACCTCATGGGAGCCGAAGGACTTGCCGAGATGGCGAATTTCCAGAATATTCTCACTCATTTCAGCGTCCCCCTCTCGTGCTGCCGTTGCGGTTCTTCAGGCCGATACGGATACGTTCTCTCTGCTCCTCGCCCTCGTACTCCTTATTCACCTCGTCAAAGGGCGTGCCCCGGTCGGGATGGCTGTAGGTCCCGGCAGCCATCACCAGCTGGTCGCCCTGCGCCAGCTCGTAGCTGTCGGAGCCGTCCATGATTCTTTCCAGCAGCCGCAGCAAAATGGAGGCCACCAGCGTCAAAATCAGGTAGCCGATCATCTCAATGGCGGCAGAGGGGAAATACATATTGTTGATACCGACAATGTAGCGGTGAGCTGCAAAGAACTCCGTAAAGCTGATAATGAACATCACGGAGGTATCCTTTACATTGATGATATAGTTGTTGCCGATCTGGGGAATGATGTTGCGGATAGCCTGGGGCATAATGACGTTCACCATGGTCTGCACATGGGTCATGCCGATGGCCTTGGCACCCTCGGTCTGGCCGGGGTCAATAGAGATAATGCCGCCCCGGACGGACTCGGCCATATACGCGCCGGTGTTGACGGACACGATGAGAATGGCTGCGGTCCAGATATTGTCGAACCGCAGGGCATTATCCGTGAAATACGGCAGACCGTAGACAATGAACACCGCCTGCAGCACCATGGGCGTGCCCCGGAACACCTCTACATAGACGCGGATCATGACTCGCACCAGCTTCAGCAGAAAGCGCTTGGGCAGTGGGTCATTCTTCGCATAGGGGATGGTATTCAGCACACCGCACAAAAGGCCGATAAAACAGCCGATGGCCGTGGCCGCCAGCGCCAAGATCAGGGTATTCTTGATGCCGTTCAGGTACATGGGGCGGTATTTTCCCCACAGCAGGGCCATATCCTGTCCCAGCTTCACCAGTTTATCCATGGCAAACTCTCCAAATCATACAGATTGCTCCGTGAGCACAGATTTTTTCGCGCTTTGCGCGAAGCCGCTCCGTTGGGTTCCCTGGCAGCGCGGACGCCGCCGGGTGCCGTTTTAAATAGATGGGGGCCCATCGGGCCCCCATCCGAATTTGCTTAGACCTCGGGCTGGATGGAAATGGCCTCGTCCATCAAGGCATTGAAATCGTCCTCCGTCATGGTGGAGAGCACAGAGTTGATAGCCTCGGTCAGTTCAGTGTTGCCCTTCTTCACGGAAATGCCGATGTTCACATTCTCGGCCCGTTCTTCTTCAGTAGCAAACTGGAAGTCGCCGTCGGTGCCGGAGAAGTTCAGGATCACCAGATTGTCATCCTTGGCGATGGCGGCCATGGCGGTGGGCATATCGGTGCAGACATAGTCCACAGTGCCGGTCTGGAGCTGCATGATCATCGCGGGAGCGCTGTCGGCAGGCGCCAGCAGATTGGCGTTTTCGATCTGGGGCAGGCAGGAGTCATACCAGATGGTACCGGATTGGGAGGTGCAGGTACCGCCGGCCAGATCGGCAATAGAGGTGGCATTGGCGTACTGGCTGTCCTTGGTGGTCAGCACCACGATGGTAGCATAGTAGTAGGGACCAGCCATGTCCACCTCGGCCATCCGCTCGGCAGTCATGGACTGACCGGCGATGTTGGCGTCCATGGAACCGGCCTGAATGGCGGGGCACAGGGAATCCCATGCGGAAGAAACAATCTCCAGCTCCCAGCCGTTGGCCTCGGCGATCTTCTTGGCGATCATCACGTCATAGCCGTTGGCATACGCGCCGGGAACGTTGGAAATGGGGACCGCGCCGTTGGAATCGTCCATCTGCGTCCAGTTATAGGGGGCATAGGCGCACTCCATGCCGACGGTGAACACACCGTCCTCGCCCACGCCGCCGGAAGCGGTGGTATCGGCGGGGGTCTCCGGCTCAGCGGGGGTGCTGTCGGCAGAATCGGTGCCGGTGCTGCTGTTGCTGCCGCCGCAGGCGGTGAGGGCCAGCGCCATGGTCAGGGCCAGAATTGCGCTCATCCATCTTCTTCTCATAATTGTCTCCTTCTTGTCCGGCGCTTCTGTTCCCCGCCGGCTGGGAAATGTAAAAAAATGAACCGCTTTGTCAAGCGGTCCATGGAATATACGGAAAACCGGCCCTGAAAAACGGGCCTCTCCGAACAGCCAATGATAGCGCTTCACAAAAAACTTGTGACAGTCCGGCAGATGTTCTCTGCCGACCCAGCACCCGGACAACAGGCATCGTCCAAGCACTTCGGCGGTGGCCCCTTTCCCTTCCCCGGCTGCTCTGGCCTTGCGGGAGGTACTGATGAATACCGCGCCTCTATCAAGCGATTCAATTTTGACTGCATTGTAGCGCGGCTTTTTCGTCTTGTCAACTCTTTTTCCGCATTTTGGATAAATTTGCACACATTGGCATAGGCATTCGTATTTTTAGCCGCCATTATCGTGCAAATCGGCGGAAATATCTGTGTTTTCTCCCCCATCAACTGCCCCCTTGTCTTTTTTCGCCGGGAACCTTATAATATCAGTAACTCGAACCACCGCCGCGCCCGCGGCGAAAGGAGCATCCCATGAATGTCATCGTCATCGGCGGCGGCGCCTCCGGCCTCATGGCCGCCCTGACCGCCGCCCGAAACGGCCATGCCGTTACGCTGCTGGAGCGGCAGTCCCGGGTGGGACGCAAGCTGCTCTCCACCGGCAACGGCCGCTGCAACCTTACAAATCTCCACGTTGCCCCGGTACATTACCACGGGCTTTCCCCGGACTTCGTCCGCCCCGCGCTGGACGCCTTTGATACGGGAGCCGCGCTGGCGTTCTTTCACGGGCTGGGGCTTCTGACGGTGGCAGAGGACAGCGGCCGGGTCTACCCCTATTCCGATCAGGCCGGCAGTGTGCTGGACGTTCTGCGCTTTGCTGCCGATGCTGCCGGGGTCATTACCCGCACGGGCTTTGAGGTGGAGCAGCTACGCAGAACAAAGCACGGCTTTGCCGTGTCCTCTGCCGAGGAAACGCTGGCAGCGGACCGGGTCATCGTCTGCTGCGGCGGCATGGCCGGGGGCAAGCTGGGCGGCACCCGCAGCGGGTATCTCCTTTTGCAGTCCATGGGCCACAATATGACAAAGCTCTATCCCGCGCTGGTACAGGTCAAGACCGACACCACCTATGTCAAGGCCCTCAAGGGCGTCCGGGCCACCGGAGAGCTGACCCTCTGCCGGGGCCGGGACACCGTGGCCGAGAGCCGGGGCGAGGTGCAGTTCACGGAGTTTGGCGTCAGCGGCCCCGCCGTATTTGACCTCTCCCGCTCTGCCGCTGTGGAAAAGCCGCCCTTAACGCTCCACATTGATCTCCTGCCCCGGCTGTCCGCGGCGGACACGGAGGCGCTGCTGCGGCAGCGGGCCGCGCTCATGCCGGAGCTGACCACGGAAAATCTGCTGGCCGGAATGCTCCACAACCGCCTTGGGCGCACACTGCTGCGCTACGCCGGCTTTGGACTGACGGAGCCGGTCGCCGCTCTCGGTGCAGCGGAGCGGCAGCGCATTGCGGAGGCCATCCACGATTTTGCCCTGCCTGTTACTGGCGTTCTCGGCTTTGACGGGGCGCAGGTCACGGCCGGCGGCGTCCGCACGGACGAATTTGATCCGGAGACGCTGCAAAGCCGCCTGGTCCCCGGTCTCTACGCCGCCGGCGAGGTCCTTGATATTGACGGAGACTGCGGCGGCTACAACCTCCAATGGGCGTGGTCCAGCGGACATCTGGCCGGACAGCTTCGGCCCTGATCACAGAAAATAATTTTCGGAAGAAACCGTAAGGAGCAGCTATGAAACAGGAATTTATCCGGGTGGGCCGCATCGTCAACGCCCACGGCATCCGGGGCGAGGTGCGGGTGCAGCCCCGGCGGGTCTCCCCCGCGCTTCTCACCCGCTGCAAGACCTTTTACATTGACGGACAGGCCGTTGTCCCCACCGCCAATCATGTCCACAAGGACATGGTGCTGCTGAAGCTCCCCGGCGTGGACGATATGAACGCCGCACTGACCTATAAAGGAAAGCCGCTTTCTATCCGCCGCAGTGACATTACCCTGCCCGATGGAGAGTTCTTTGACGATGAGCTGCTGGGGCTGGAGGTATATGACTGCGACACCGGTGCCCTGTTAGGAACTCTGACAGCGGTAGATGAGTACCCCGCCAGCAAGGTCTACACCGTGAAAGGCGATCGGGAATACCTGATCCCCGCGGTGAAGGACGCCTTCATCCGCTCGGTGGATTTGGACGCGGGCCGCATGAACGTCAAGGTCTGGGAGGGAATGTAAATGGAAATGCAGATCGACATTCTCACCCTGTTCCCGGAATCCGTGGACGCCATGCTGAATGTCAGCATTCTGGGCCGGGCGCAGGAGCGGGGCTATATCGCCATCCGCACCCACCAGATCCGGGCCTACACCACCAACAAGCAGATGCAGGTGGACGATTACCCCTACGGTGGGGGCCGTGGGGCCGTGATGCAGGCAGACCCCCTGTTCCGCTGCTGGGAGCACGTTGTCAATACCTACGGCCCCGGCCGGACCATCTTCATGTCCCCCTGCGGCCGGACCTTCACCCAGTCCGTTGCCAGAGAACTGAAGGCCCAATATGACCATCTGATTCTGGTCTGCGGCCACTACGAGGGCATCGACCAGCGGTTTATCGACGAATGTGTGGACGAGGAACTGTCCATGGGCGATTTTGTGCTCACCGGCGGCGAGATTCCCGCCATGGCGGTGGCGGACGCCGTTTGCCGCATGGTGCCCGGTGTTCTGCCGGACGCCGAATGCTTTGAAGAGGAATCCCACTGGGCTGGTCTGCTGGAATACCCCCAGTTCTCCCGCCCCGCCGTATGGCATGGCCGGGCCGTACCGGAGATTCTGCTCTCCGGCGACCACGCCAAGGTGGCGGCGTGGCGGAAAAAGGAGAGCTATAAGCGCACCATGGCCCGCCGCCCCGACCTGTTCGCCCAATTTAACGAGACAACGCTCACCACAAAGGCGGAGCGGAAAATTTTACAGCAGGCAAAGGAGGAATTTGCGGCTGAGACTGTCCGCCGGGAGGAGCCTGACACCGAGGAATAAGCATCTGCACAGAGAAAGGAGCCCATGATGAAAAAGCGTGTACTTCTTACCCTTTGCGGCATTGCGGCACTGGCGGCAGCCATTGTCTGCCTGCCGGTTTCCCGTGAGATCAACACAACTGCCGCCGCCACGGAATACCGGCTGGATGACCCGGCCTACGCCGTGGAGCACACGGTCACCATTCAGGGCCGCGATGCCCGAAATCTGCTGGGCTATGGCCATTTTGAAGGTATGTTCGCTGTCAGTGGCTTTGAGAGCGGGCAGCCCGGCTGGATGATCTATACCGTCTTTTCCAATAAAAAGTCGCTTCGCACCACATACAGCAGCAACCCCAGCGGCGAGCCCTGCACCCGGGACCTTTTCTGTCTGTGGGCCAACCGGGACTGGTCAGACTTTGCGGGACTGATCATGGAGGTCACGGACCACGCAGATTCCGCCTCCGGCAACTTCAGCCCCGATTCCGGCCGGTTTCTGGTCAGCGGTCCCGCCGACCGGGACGCTGCCGTGGCAAGGGCGGCGAAGCTGTTTCAAAAGGACCCGTATTGGCACAGTCTCTTTCAACCGCCGAAGTCCTGACAGCTTGATAAAAACGATAAGCAGGCCGGACGCTTTGCGTCCGGCCTGCTGCTATGTACCGGGTTTCAATTATTTCTGGAGCACTTTTCCGCGTCGATGGCCAACACCAGCATCAGCACCCGGAGGGCGTCGGCGGGGTTCACCACGTCGATGACGTAGGTATCCGTCCAGTGGAACAGCTCCTTGGTAACGGTGGCCACCAGCGCGCCGCAGGGCTCCGTCACCTGATAGTCCCACTCCATGAAGCTGCCCTGCACCTGCCAGCCGTTGCAGTCGATATCAAAGCGCGGCGAAAAGAATGTGAACTCCTTCTGGATGCAGCCGATGCATTGGTCATGCTCATACAGCTCGAACTTCGGCAGGAACGTCAGCACCTTCTGCTGCACGGTGCCGATGTGATTCCCGGCAGCATCCAGAATGTGAAGGCAGTGGCCCCACGCCAGCTTGCCCTCCACAGTATAGACGGTGTTCCCCGCCTCGTCATAAATATCGTAGCTGTCAAACCACGAAAAAAATCTTTGCTTGAACAGCAGCTTCATCTTCTACCTCCTTACAGCAGAATGCCTCCGTCACTGTCATAATGGAACGAAGCGGAAAAATAAGCGGTCATAGCCCGAATCAGGTACGCGGTATCCGCCGCCCCCGCCGTTTCGCAAACGCTGTGCATGGCAAGCTGGGGCAGGCCGATGTCCACCGTGGGAACGGAGAAGTGCGCTGTGGAGATATTCCCCAATGTGGAGCCGCCGGGCAGGTCCACCCGGTTGCTGTAGCGCTGCACGGGAACGTCCGCCCGTCGGCAGATGCTCTGAAACACAGCGGCGGACACGGTGTCCGTGGTATAGCGCTGGTTGGCGTTGTACTTGATGACAACGCCACCGCCCAGCACCGGGAACTCCCCCTGATCGGCGTACTCCGGGTGGGCGGGATGAATGGCGTGGGCGTTGTCCGCCGACACCATGAAGCTGTTGGCCACAGCGGCCCTCCATTCCTCCCGGCTCAGGCCGCAGCCATCGGCAATGCGCTCCAGCACATCGGTAAGGAAGGTGGAATCCGCTCCCTGACGGGTGTTGCTGCCCACCTCCTCGTTATTGAACACCGTCAGCACCGGCACGCTCTCCCCCGCCTTTGCCGCCAGAAAGCCCTCCATGCAGGCGAATACGCACTGAAGGTCATCCAGCCGGGGCGATACGATAAACTCGCCGTTCAGGCCTGTCTGCACGGCCCGGACACGGGGATAGAGGAACAGCTCTGTGGACAGCAGATGCTCCTCCCGCACACCCGCCGCCTGCGCGATGAGCCGGCGGAACGCGCCGGTCTCCTTGCCGCAGCCCAGCAGCGGCAGCAGGTCCACCGCCGGGTTCAGCGCCGTGCCCTTGTTCACGGTGCGGTCCATGTGAATAGCCACGGAGGGAATCACCAGCAGGTCCCGGTCGATGTTCACCAGCCGGGTCACAAGGCGCTCCCCCTGCCGGACCATTACCCGGCCCGCCACGGACAGCGGACGGTCCAGCCAGCCCCGCCAGATACCGCCGCCATACGGCTCCACGCTGAGGCGCAGCGTATCGCCGGGAGCGCGCACCTCCGCGTTTTCCCGGAGCTTGAACGTCGGCGAATCGTCATGGGCCGCCGCCAACAGAAAGCCCCGCGGCTTCCCCTCCGGCAACCGGAAGGCCATGAGGGCCGAATCGCCCCGAACCACAACATATAGTGTTCCCCGCTCCAGCCGCCACGGCTCTGATTCTCGCAGCTCCAAGGCTCCGGCCGCCTTGAGTGCCGCGCATACATTGGCCGCGGCGTGATAGCAGGTGGGGCTTTCGTCCAAAAAACGAAGCAATTTCTGTGTGGTCTCCATTCTAATAAAGCCTCCCATGGGTTGATACCGGTATTATACCCTGTTTTTCTCTTGGGGTAAAGAGGGCCGCCAAACATTTCATGAAAATTCTGGTGAATCTCACAAATCTGAAAAATGTTATCCCACCCCTCTTGCACCACCATATATTGTGTGCTATGATGCAATAGCTGCTAAATATATTGAGATGTTTTTACTTCACAGAAGCCTCATGCGCTTGACCGGCCTGTCCGCTCCGGAACGCTGTCCGCGCGTGAATTTTTATGTCTCTGCACAATAATACGGAGGAGAATGACCATGAAAGTTATTAAACGGAACGGTTCTGAGGTGTCCTTTGACATTGCGAAGATCATTGCGGCCATCACAAAGGCCAATGAAAGCGTGGACGAGGCCATTCGGATGACCCCTATGCAAATTCAGCGCATTGCGGAAAGCGTGGAGTTTTCCTGCCTGAAAATGAACCGTTCCCCCTCCGTGGAGGAAATACAAGATTTGGTGGAGTATCAGATCATGGCCCACGGCGCCTTTGAGGTGGCCAAGAACTATGTGACCTACCGCTACACCCGCTCTCTGGTCCGCCGCTCTAACACCACCGACGAGAAGATTCTCTCCCTCATTGAGTGCTGCAACGAGGAGGCCAAGCAGGAAAACGCCAACAAGAACCCGGTGGTGAACTCCACCCAGCGGGACTATATGGCCGGTGAGGTCAGCCGGGACATCACAGAGCGCATTCTGCTGCCCCAGGAGATCGTGGACGCTCACCGGGAGGGTATCATCCACTTCCATGACGCGGATTACTTCGCCCAGCACATGCACAACTGCGACCTTGTGAATCTGGAGGATATGCTGCAAAACGGCACCGTCATCACCGGCACGCTCATTGAGCGGCCCCACAGCTTTGCCACCGCCTGCAACATCGCCACGCAGATCGTGGCGCAGGTGGCCTCTAACCAGTACGGTGGCCAGTCTATTTCCCTGACCCACCTCGCCCCCTTTGTGGAGGTGAGCCGCCAGAAGATTCGCCGGATTGTAGAAACCGAAATGGCCTCCATCGGCGCCGACCCCGGCGAGGAGAAAATTTCCGAGCTGGTGGAGACCCGGCTGCGGGAGGAAATTCGCCGGGGCGTACAGACCATCCAGTATCAGGTGGTCACACTGCTGACTACGAATGGACAAGCCCCCTTCATCACCGTCTTCATGTATCTCAACGAGGCCCGGAACGAGCGTGAAAAGCGTGACCTTGCCATGATTGTTGAGGAAATGCTGCTCCAGCGCTATCAGGGTGTGAAAAATGAAGATGGTGTCTGGGTCACTCCCGCTTTCCCCAAGCTCATTTACGTGCTGGAGGATGACAACATCACCGAGGATTCTCCCTACTGGTACCTCACGGAGCTGGCCGCCAAGTGCACCGCCCGCCGCATGGTGCCGGACTACATCTCCGAAAAGAAGATGCGGGAGCTGAAGGGTGATGTGTATACCTGCATGGGCTGCCGCTCCTTCCTGACGCCGGACCGCTTTACCGACGCCGGTGTGGGCAACATCGCCAACGCCAAGAATTATGAGCCGGGAAAGCACAAATACTATGGCCGCTTCAATCAGGGTGTGGTCACAATCAATCTGCCGGATGTGGCGCTGTCCTCCGGCGGCAATATGGAAAAGTTCTGGAATATTTTTGAAGACCGTCTGGAGCTGTGCCACCGGGCTCTCCAGTGCCGCCACGAGCGGCTCAAGGGCACGCTGTCGGACTCCGCGCCGATTCTCTGGCAATACGGCGCGCTGGCGCGGCTGAAGAAGGGTGAGACCATCGACCGCCTGCTCTATGACGGTTACTCCACGATTTCTCTGGGCTATGCCGGCCTTTACGAGTGCGTGAAGTACATGACGGGCAAGAGCCACACCGACCCCTCCGCCACGCCCTTTGCCCTGTCCATCATGCAGAAGATGAATGACAAATGCACCGAATGGAAAAAGGCCGAAAATATCGACTACTCCCTGTACGGCACGCCGCTGGAATCCACCACCTACAAATTTGCCAAGTGCCTCCAGCGCCGCTTTGGCATCATCCCCGGCATCACGGACAAGGGCTACATCACCAACAGCTACCATGTCCATGTTACTGAGAATATCAACGCCTTTGACAAGCTGAAATTCGAGGCCCAGTTCCAGCACCTCTCCCCCGGCGGTGCCATCAGCTATGTAGAGGTGCCGGATATGCAGAACAACATCCCCGCCGTGCTGGAGGTCATGAAATTCATTTATGACAACATCATCTACGCCGAACTGAACACCAAGAGCGATTACTGTCAGGTCTGCGGCTGGGACGGTGAAATTCAGATCGTTGAAGATAACGGCAAGCTCATCTGGCGCTGCCCCAAGTGCGGCAACACCGATCAGGACAAGATGAATGTGGCCCGCCGCACCTGTGGCTACATCGGCACCCAGTTCTGGAATCAGGGCCGGACGCAGGAAATTCGCGACCGCGTCCTCCATCTGTAAGGAGCGGTCATGTACTACGGTGAAATCAAAAACTGCGACATTGCCAACGGCGAGGGCGTCCGGGTAACGCTGTTCGTTTCCGGCTGCACCAATCACTGCAAAAGCTGCTTTCAGCCCCAGACATGGGACTTCTGCTATGGCCAGCCCTTTACAGAGGAATCGGAGCAGGAGATTCTAAAGCTCCTTGCCCCCTCCTATATCAGTGGACTCACACTTCTGGGCGGCGAGCCCTTTGAGCCGGAGAACCAGCGGGCGCTGCTGCCCTTTGTGCGCCGCGTCCGGGCACGCTATCCGGAGAAAACCATCTGGGCCTTCTCCGGCTTTACCCTTGAGGAGCTGCGGCAGGAGGGGGCACACCCCCACTGTGAGGTGACGGAGGAGCTGCTTAGCCTGCTGGACGTATTGGTGGACGGACGCTTTATAGAGGAGCTGAAGGACATTTCTCTGCGCTTTCGCGGCTCCCGCAATCAGCGGTTGATCGACATGAAGCAAACTCTGGCGGCGGGCCATATCGTCCTGCTGCCGGACCTGGACCGGCACGCCGGTCAGCAATAAGGAGGCATTTTCCATGGTCACGATGGCACAGCGCATTGAAGAACTCAGAACGAAAAAAGGCATCAGCCGCCCTGCTCTGGCAGCGGCGCTGGGACTGCCTCGGCTGTCTGTAGAAAAATTTGAGACCGGGCGGCAGACACCTACGCAGGAGCAACAGCAAAAATTAGCCGCCGCCTTCGGCGTTTCCCTTTCCTATCTCCGGGGTGAAACGGATGACCCCACCAGCATGGATAACTGGCTCAGCGGCACCTTGCCGCAGGAGGAGCCTGTCAGCATCCCCAAGGCGGTCCGGCGGGCCACCGCGGCCGTTGTGGCGCAGTCCGGTGACAATGGTAAAAATGATGGCGGCGCCGTATTCGGCGCGCTGCTGAAAAGTGATTCCTTCAAGGCTCTGGTGCGGGAGACTGTACTGGAGGTTCTGAAATCGCCGGAGGGACAAGCCCTTTTGTCCAAGGCCGCGAAAAAGTAAAGGAAACGCGCCTCTGCCAAATAGCAGAGGCGCGTTTTTATGCAAGTACACCTACAATAAGTAGCTCACAAACTTATAAGGATAAGTACACTCGTCTATTAACACCGGTATGTCCAGAGCCAATGGCTCCGCCCTTTTGCCCGCCAAATAAGTTCATTCATGCGGGAACAATGGACTTTGCCGCTGCATCGAAGACACCTGTTCCATAAAAGTAATTTTTCAGGTCATAGTGCGTCCTACTATGTGTTACTATGTGTCTCAAGCAGCCCATTCTATATCTTTTGGGTAAAATCGTCATATTAAGCGCAAAAAAGGACTGCCGCAATGCGGCAGTCCTTTTCATGAGTCAAAATTACTCGTCGATCTCGATAACAACGCCGGAACCAACGGTACGGCCACCCTCACGGATAGCGAAACGCAGGCCCTTCTCGATAGCGATCGGGGTGATCAGCTCGACCTTCATGTCGACGTTATCGCCGGGCATGCACATCTCGGTGCCCTCGGGCAGAGTGATGACGCCGGTCACGTCGGTGGTACGGAAGTAGAACTGAGGACGATAGTTATTGAAGAAAGGAGTGTGACGGCCACCCTCGTCCTTGGTCAGAACGTAAACCTGGCCAACGAACTTGGTGTGGGGGTGAATGGAACCGGGCTTGGACAGAACCTGACCACGCTCAACACCCTGACGGTCGATACCACGCAGCAGAGCGCCGATGTTATCGCCGGCCTCGGCGTAATCCAGCAGCTTGTGGAACATCTCGATACCGGTAACAACGGTCTTCTTCTTCTCGTCGGACAGGCCCACGATCTCGACTTCCTCGGAGAGCTTCAGCTGGCCACGCTCCACACGGCCGGTAGCAACGGTACCACGGCCGGAGATGGTGAAGACGTCCTCAACGGGCATCAGGAAGGGCATATCGGCCTTACGGTCGGGAGTGGGGATATAATCGTCAACAGCGTCCATCAGCTCCTTGATGCAGGCATACTCGGGAGCGTTGGGATCGGTGGACTCGGAAATCAGGGCGTTCAGAGCGGAGCCCTTGATGATGGGGATATCATCGCCGGGGAAGTTGTAGGTGCTCAGCAGCTCGCGGACTTCCATCTCGACCAGCTCCAGCAGCTCCTCGTCATCAACCTGATCGCACTTGTTCAGGAACACAACCATGGCGGGCACGCCGACCTGACGGGCCAGCAGGATGTGCTCACGGGTCTGGGCCATGGGGCCATCGGTAGCAGCGATAACCAGAATAGCACCGTCCATCTGAGCAGCGCCGGTGATCATGTTCTTGATATAGTCGGCGTGGCCCGGGCAGTCAACGTGAGCATAGTGACGCTTCTCGGTCTCATACTCAACGTGAGCGGTGTTGATGGTGATGCCGCGTTCCTTCTCTTCGGGAGCCTTATCGATGCTGTCATAAGCCTCGAACTCGGCCTTGCCCTGCAGGGACAGCCACTTGGTGATAGCGGCGGTCAGAGTGGTCTTGCCGTGGTCAACATGGCCGATGGTGCCGATGTTAACATGGGGCTTGGTTCTTTCAAATTTCTGCTTAGCCATTTGAAAATCCTCCTAATTCATGTTGATAAAATGGTTGTTGTTAGCGGTGCATTTCATAGCACCGTTTATTTTACAATACTTTGCAAGGAAAAGCAAGACCTGAATTATTCAGCCTTCTTGCCGCGCTCCTCAACGATCTTGTCGCGAATGCTCTTGGGAATTTCAGCATAGCTGTGAGGCTCCATGGTGTACTGACCACGGCCCTGCGTGTTGGAACGCAGATCGGTGGCGTAACCGAACATATTGGCCAGAGGCACCAGAGCGTCCACCTGCTGTGCGCCGGGACGAGCCTCCTGACCCTGAATCTGGCCGCGGCGAGAGGTCAGATCGCCGATAACGGTGCCCAAATACTCATCAGGCACAATGACGGAGACCTTCATGATGGGCTCCAGCAGAACGGGATCCGCCTTGCGCATAGCCTCCTTGAAGGCCATGGAACCGGCGATCTTAAACGCCATTTCAGAGGAGTCGACCTCGTGATAGGAGCCATCGTACAGCGTGACCTTGACATCCACCACGGGGAAGCCTGCCACAACGCCGGACTGCAGGGCACCCTGAATACCGGCATCGACAGCGGGAATGAACTCCTTGGGGATGGCACCGCCGACAACGGCATTGACAAACTCGTAGCCCTTGCCGGACTCGTTGGGCTCCACGGTGATCTTGACATGGCCGTACTGACCGGAACCACCGCTCTGGCGCTTGTACTTGGTATCCTGATCCACCTTCTTGCGGACAGTCTCTTTGTAAGCGACCTGCGGTGCGCCGACATTGGCCTCCACCTTGAATTCACGGAGCAGACGGTCAACGATGATCTCCAGATGCAGCTCGCCCATGCCGGCGATGATGGTCTGGCCCGTCTCCTCATCGGTGTAGGTCTTGAACGTGGGGTCCTCCTCAGCCAGCTTCACCAGCGCAAGGCCCATCTTCTCCTGACCGGCCTTGGTCTTGGGCTCGATGGCAACGCGGATAACGGGCTCGGGGAAGTCCATGGACTCCAGAATCACAGGAGCCTTCTCATCGCACAGCGTATCGCCGGTGGTGGTATTCTTCAGGCCCACGGCAGCGGCGATATCGCCGGCCCAGACCTCTTCGATGTCCTCACGGTGATTGGCGTGCATCTGCAGAATACGGCCCATGCGCTCCTTCTGGTTCTTCACGCTGTTGAGCACGGAGGAACCGGTGGTCAGGTGACCGGAGTACACACGGAAGAAGCTCAGACGGCCCACATAGGGGTCAGTCATGATCTTGAAGGCCAGAGCGGAGAACGGCTCATCATCGCTGGGATGACGGTCCTCCTCCTCATCGGTCTTGGGGTTGACGCCCTTGATAGCGGGAACGTCATTGGGTGCGGGCATATAGTCCACGATAGCGTCCAGCAGCTTCTGAACGCCCTTGTTGCGGTAGGAGGTACCGCAGGTGATGGGCACCATCTCGTTGGCGATGGTCGCCTGACGGATGGCCTTGCGGATGCGGTCCTGCGCGATCTCCTTGCCCTCCAGATAGTCCTCCATAATGGAGTCATCGAACATGGAGACAGCGTCCAGGAGCTTTTCGCGGTACTCGTTGGCCAGATCCACCATATCGGCGGGAATGGCCTCAACGCGCATATCCTTGCCCATCTCATCATAATAGATGTCGGCATCCATCTCCACCAGGTCGATGATACCCTTGAAGGTATCCTCGGCGCCGATAGGCAGCTGGATGGGGACAGCGTTGCACTTGAGACGGTCATGAATCATGTGCAGAACGTTGTAGAAGTCCGCGCCCATGATGTCCATCTTGTTGACGTAGATCATGCGGGGGACCTTGTA
>ERZ856578.2487-NODE-2487-length-30293-cov-7.558876_pt1 | contig 30293 bp, 34 predicted proteins | sample MGYA00514384_ERZ856578 | MGnify/ENA primary metagenome ERZ856578 (study PRJEB29103, sample SAMN06111958) | human gut metagenome | biome: human gut; feature: ankylosing spondylitis patient; material: healthy_person | host: Homo sapiens | place: China:Hangzhou... | reverse complement strand
TCTACTACCGCTTCATCGGCAAAATCGACTGACCTTTCTTTTTTTACCCAACAATATCTTTAATTAAGGGAAACGGGCCGGGGCGCACCGGATATCGCGCTGCTTCCTTCCTTATCGGAGGCGCTGGGGGTGGATACAAAAGCCCTCCTCCGGGGCGATTTGGAGGAAAATGAAATGACCAACGGAAATATGAAAAGGACCCGCTTTTACGTCTGCCCGGACTGCGGAAGTCTGCTGCTGTCCACGGAGAGCGGAGAGCTGACCTGCTGCGGCCGGCGGCTGTCGCCCCTGCCGGTACAGAAGGCGGAGGGTGAGGACCGGCTGGATGCCGTGCTCAGCGATGGGGAGTGGTACATCACCGGCCGTCACGAAATGCGCCGGGAGCACTATATATCCTTTCTGGCGTTGCTCTCCGGGGATACGGTGCTAATAAAAAAGCTGTACCCGGAGTGGGGGCTGGAGGTCCGCCTGCCCCGCATCCCTAACGCCACGCTGCTGTGGTACTGCACGGAGCACGGCCTCTTTTCCCAAGCCCTATAGGGAAGAACCGCAGACAAAAAGCGCGCCCATGGAGCTTTGCTCCGTGGGCGCGCTTTTAGATTAGATCAAGCCGCTTTTCCGCAGATATTTTTCTGCCTGTACGGCGGCAATGGCACCGTCCGCGGCGGCGGTCACTACCTGCCGGAGGCTCTTTTTCCGAATATCTCCGGCGGCAAATACGCCGGGGAGCTTCGTGTGCATCTCCTCGTCCGTGACAAGATACCCTCCGTCCGTGTCCAGCACGTCGGCAAACAGCCGGGAGCTGGGCTGGAAGCCCAAAAAGCCGAATAGACCGAAGAAACCGTCCTGCCGCTCCGCCTGCACTACGGTCTCCGCGCCGTTTTCTGTATCCTTCAGCACCATGCGGTCTAAAACGGCGCTGCCGCTGCCGCCTACCTCCGCCACAGCGGTGTTCCAGAGAATATGAAGCTTCGGCTGGGCAAATGCCCGCTCCTGCAATGCCTTGGGGGCCGACAGACGCTCCCGCCCGCACAGCAGCGTCACCTCCCGGGCAAAGCCGGTGAGATACAGCGCCTCCTCCACGGCGATGCTGCTGCTGCCGGCCACATAAACGGCCTTGTTCCGGAAAAATCCGGCGTCACAGGTGGCGCAGTAGGAAATGCCCCGCCCAACGTACTGCTCCTCATTTTTGCAGCCGATGGGCCGGGGTGTGGCCCCGGAGGCCAGAATGACCGCGTGGGCCCGATAGGCGTTCTGAAGCCCCGTCAGGGTCTTGACCGTACCGGTCAGCTCTGCCGAGCGGATGACGTCCCGGGCCCGCACAGCCCCGAAGCGCTCCGCCTGCGCGGACATCCGGGCGATGAGGGCAGCGCCGGACTCGCCCTCCAACTGACCGGGATAGTTTTCAATTTCATCCGTCAGGGCGATCTGTCCACCGTCCTGCCCCTGCTCAAGGAGCAGCGTGTTCAGCCCGGAACGCCCGGCATACAGGGCGGCAGTCAGGCCCGCAGGCCCCGCGCCCAAAATCATCACATCATAAATCGTGTCCATGGAAGCTCCTTTGTTTCTCCGGCGGCAGGGCCGCCGATTCTTTTTTCATATTAAAGCATGTCCCTGTGTGAAAAATCAAGCCCCTCTCATTTAAAAATATGGCGTTTGAAAAATTTACGTTGCTTTTTGGGGAATGGGCGGTTAAAATAAGAGTAGATTTTTGGCAGAGTAGAAGTGCGCGTGTCGGCCTACGGGCCGCAGTGCCGGCGGAACGGGGAGTTGTCCGCCGGACGAAAGGAAATTACCGCAGTGCGCGCTTCGCATCCCGCTGCCGCATTCCGGAACCGGCAGCGGGGCTGCCGGCCTCCTCTGTGCGGCGTTGCTGCCGACAGAAGGAGGATTTTTTTATGGAAACGCATCCCCTGACCCATGCTTACTGGCAAAGCGCCGCCGGTGAGCTGCGAGACGTCCGCAAGCTGACGTTTGCCGCGCTGTGCATGGCGCTGTGCATCGCTCTGTCCGCGCTGCCCTCCGTGCCCCTTTGGGGCGGCGCCCGAATCACGTGGGGCTTTCTGGCCCGCTCTGTCTGCGCGTGGGTCTGCGGCCCGGTGCTGGGACTGGTCTTTGCCTGCGCGGAGGACCTTTTGAGCTTTTTCCTCACCGGGGGCGGCGGTTATCCCTTTTTCCCCGGCTATACCCTGACCACCATGCTGGGTGTTTTCCTATACGCACTGTTTTTCTACAAGTCGAAAATTACGGTTCGTAGAGTTTTTTTGGCGAAGCTGCTGACCAATATCGAAAACGTGACGCTGGGCGCGCTGTGGATGGCGATTCTCTCCGGCAAGGCGTGGTACGTTACCGCCGCCGGCAGCGCGGTGAAAAACCTGATCTGCCTGCCGTTCCAGACGCTTCTGCTGATGACGCTGTTCACTGCTCTCCGGCCGGTGCTGGCGAGGGCGGGGCTTATTGAAAACTGAAACACGCTCCGGCGCCCCTGCCCTCTCCGGCAGGGGCGTTTTTTGCCGCGGGTGCGGAATTTAAAATTTCCCCGTGGTTTGTTCACAAATTGTTTACCTTGGCCCATTGACTTTACCCGGCACCGGTGGTAGACTGCATTTAGCACTCAGGGATAAGGAGTGCTAATCAAAGCTGAGGTGCTTTTCCATGGACCTGACAGACCGGAAAAAGCGGATATTGAAGGCGGTGGTTGAGGATTATATCCGCACCGCCGAGCCGGTGGGCTCCAAGGCCATCGCGCAGGAGATGGGGGGCAGCGTGTCCTCCGCCACCATCCGCAACGAGCTGTCGGACCTTTCCGACATGGGCTATCTGGAGCAGCCCCACACCTCTGCGGGACGCATTCCGTCCCCGAAGGGCTACCGGCTGTATGTCAACGAGCTGATGGAGCGCCAGCGGCTCTCCGTTGCCGAAACGGAGAAGATCAACCAGTCCCTTCAGATGAAAATGGAGGAGCTGGACCGGGTCATCTCACAGGCGGGCAAGGCTGTCAGCAGCTTTGTAAACTACCCCGCCTATGCGGCGACTGCCGTTAAGAGCAGCGTCACCGCAAGCCGGTTCGATTTACTGCCGGTGGATGAAAAAAGCTGCATCGTGGTCATGATGATGGGCGACCGGGTCAAAAGCCAGCTTCTGCGTTTGCAGCTAAAGGTGGACCGGGACCAGATGAGCGCGCTGGTGGAGCTTTTGAACCGCCATTTTACCGGCATCTCCACCAAGGAGATGAATGAACGGCTCATGGCGGTGGCACAGGGCATCACGCCCCAGCTTTTCCTGCTGTTGAGCCAGACGGTGAATTACGCCGTGGAAATGCTGGAGGAGGCCGACCGGAGAGAGTTTATCACCGCCGGCACGAACCAGCTTTTAAAGCTCCCGGAGTTCCGGGACGCCGACAAGGCCCACCAGCTTATGAGCTTCCTTGCCGATGACAAGGAAAAGCTGCCGGTGCCGGACGAGGGCCCCATGAAAATACTCATCGGGCCGGAGAACGTCAGCGACGCGCTGAAGGATACCAGCGTGGTGGTGGCCAGCTATGATATCGGTGACGATATGCGGGGCCTCATCGGCGTGGTCGGCCCCACCAGAATGGATTATGCCACGGTAGCGGCCCGGCTCACCGGCTTTGCCGACGGGCTGACGCGGCTGTTCGGCAAAAAGGAACCACATGAATTACCCCCGAAGGAGGATACGGATACATGAGCAAAGAAACGAAAGAGCCCGTAGAGGAGACGCCGGAAACGGCGGAGGCGGCGCAGCAGGCGCCGGAGACACAGGAGACCGAAAAAAAGGCCAAGAAAAAAGAAAAAAAGGAAAAGGGCATTACCTTTACCCGGGAACAGGTGGAAAAAATGGAGCTGGCTGCCAAGCAGCTTGAATCTGTGAAGGACCAGTTCACCCGCCTGACCGCCGAGTATGACAATTACCGCAAGCGCACCACCAAGGAAAAGGACGGTATCTATCAGGACGCCAAGGGCGACACCATCAAGGCATTCCTTGCGGTGTATGACAATCTGGAGCGGGCCGCCGCTGCGGAGGGCGGCGAGGACAGTCCCCATAAAAAGGGACTGGAAATGATTTTCCAGCAGTTCCGCGAGCTTCTGGAAAAGCAGGGCGTCAAGGAGATCGAGGCCAAGGGCAAGACCTTTGACCCGGAGACCATGAACGCCGTGATGCACATCGACGATGAGATGCTGGGCGAAAACGAGGTAGCACAGGTGTTTCAGGCGGGCTTTGAACTGAACGGCAAGGTCCTGCGCCACGCTATCGTGCAGGTGGCAAACTGAATAGACAGTTTCCCGGCGGAGGCCGGAACACATAGATTGCTTATAAATAAATGAAAATAAATTGGAGGAATTCATTATGTCTAAGGTAATTGGTATTGACTTAGGTACTACTAACAGCTGCGTGGCCGTGATGGAGGGCGGCGAGGCCGTTGTCATCCCCAACGCGGAGGGCAACCGCACCACCCCGTCCGTTGTGGCTTTCAGCAAGACCGGTGAGCGTATGGTGGGCCAGGTGGCAAAGCGTCAGGCTATCACCAACCCTGACCGCACCATTTCTTCCATCAAGCGTGAGATGGGCAGCGACTACAAGGTGGATATCGATGGTAAGGCCTACACGCCGCAGGAGATCAGCGCCATGATTTTGCAGAAGCTCAAGAGCGACGCCGAGGCGTATCTGGGCCAGACCGTTTCCGAGGCGGTCATCACCGTTCCCGCCTACTTCACGGACGCTCAGCGTCAGGCTACGAAGGATGCCGGCAAGATCGCCGGTCTTGACGTCAAGCGTATCATCAACGAGCCGACCGCTGCCGCCCTTGCCTACGGTGTGGATAAGGAGCAGAGCCAGAAGGTCATGGTCTATGACCTTGGCGGCGGCACGTTTGATGTCTCCATTCTGGATATTGATGACGGTGTCATCGAGGTTCTGGCCACTGCCGGCAACAACCGCCTGGGCGGCGATGACTTCGATGAGTGCATCATGAAGTGGATGGTCAGCGAATTCCAGCGCACCGATGGTGTGGACCTCTCCAGCGATAAGGTCGCCATGCAGCGCTTGAAGGAGGCTGCCGAGAAGGCCAAGATCGAGCTTTCCGGCGTGACCTCCACCAACATCAACCTGCCCTATATCACGGCGGACGCCACCGGCCCCAAGCACCTTGACCTGACGCTGACCCGTGCCAAGTTCAACGAGCTGACCGCACATCTGGTGGAGGCCACTGCCGGCCCTGTCCGTCAGGCTATGGGCGATGCCGGCCTTACCGGCAGCGACATCCACAAGGTCCTGATGGTGGGCGGCTCCAGCCGTATCCCCGCCGTGCAGGACATGGTGAAGAAGCTCACCGGCAAGGAGGGCTTCAAGGGCATCAACCCCGATGAGTGTGTGGCCATGGGTGCCGCATTGCAGGGCGGTGTGCTCACCGGCGATGTCAAGGGCCTGTTGCTGCTGGACGTCACCCCCCTGTCTCTGGGCATTGAGACCATGGGCGGTGTGTGCACCAAGCTCATTGACCGCAACACCACCATCCCTGTGAAGAAGAGCCAGATCTTCTCCACTGCTGCGGATAACCAGACCTCCGTTGAGGTCAACGTCCTGCAGGGCGAGCGTGAAATGGCTGCCGCCAACAAGTCTCTGGGCCGCTTCCATCTGGACGGGATCGCCCCGGCCCGCCGCGGTGTGCCTCAGATCGAGGTGACGTTCGATATCGACGCCAATGGCATCGTCAACGTCTCCGCTAAGGACCTCGGCACCGGTAAGGAGCAGCACATCACCATCACCTCCTCCTCCAACATGAGCAAGGACGATATTGAAAAGGCCGTGAAGGAGGCCGAGGAATACGCCGCTCAGGATAAGAAGATGAAGGAGGACGTCGAGATTCGCAATCAGGCCGACCAGATGGTATACCAGTCTGAGAAGACGCTCAGCGAGATGGGCGACAAGATTCCCGCCGATGACAAGACCAAGGTCCAGTCCGGCATCGATAAGCTGAAGGAGACCCTGAAGGGCACGGACACCGCCGCCATCAAGGCCGCCACCGATGAGCTGACGCAGGCGTTCTACGCTGTCAGTGAAAAGCTCTATCAGCAGGCCAATCCCCAGGGCGGCGCACAGCCCGGCCCCGACATGGGCGGCCAGCAGGCCGGTGGAAACGCACAGGGCGGCCAGTACTATGACGCCGACTACAAGGTTGTGGATGACGATCAGAACAACAAACAGTAATTCAAACCGCGGAACCGATGGGACGGGGAGCATTCCCCGCCCCATTGGGACCGTTTTAGCGGAAAACCTGAGCATGAGGAATCGGGAGCGGTCGCTCCAGCTCCCGATTCCTGATGTTCAAGTGGATTCCTGAGAGGAGCAAGAATATGGCAGCAGAAAAACGTGATTATTACGAGGTCCTCGGCGTCAACAAGGGTGCGTCCGAGGATGAGATCAAAAGAGCATATAAGAAAATGGCCCGGAAGTATCACCCGGACCTGAACCCGGACAACAAGGAGGCGGAGGAGAAGTTCAAGGAGGTCAACGAGGCCTACGAGGTGCTCTCCGACGCCAATAAGAAGGCCCGCTATGACCAGTACGGCTTTGCGGGCGTAGACCCCAATTACGGCGCGGGCGCCGGCGGCGGGGCCTACGATGCCGGCGGCTTCGACTTCGGCGATCTGGGCGATATTTTCGGCAGCTTCTTCGGCGGCGGCTTCGGCGCCGCCCAGCGCCGGAACCCCAATGCCCCCCAGCGGGGCGAGAGCATTCGTCTGGCCCTGACTATCAGCTTTGAGGAGGCCGCCTTCGGCTGCGAGAAGGAGGTCAGCGTGGACCGCTACGAGACCTGCGCCTCCTGCCACGGCTCCGGCTGTGCGGACGGAACTTCTCCTGAGGTTTGCCCGGACTGCCACGGTTCCGGTCAGGTGCAGGTGCGGCGGCAGACGCCTATGGGTGTGTTCGCAACCACCTCCCCCTGCGGCCGCTGCGGCGGCAAGGGCCGTATCATCAAGACCCCCTGCACCGCCTGCCGGGGCAGTGGTCTTGAGCGCAAGCGCCGCACCATTCAGGCCAAGATTCCCGCCGGTATCGACAATGGCCAGACCATCTCCATCCGGGGACAGGGCCATGCCGGAAAGAACGGCGGTCCCTCCGGCGATCTGCTCATCACCATCACCGTGCGGCCCCACGAGCTGTTCCGCCGGGAGGGCACCAGCGTTCTTTGTGAGGCGCCCATCACCTTCGCGCAGGCATGCCTCGGCGCAGAGCTGGAAATTCCCACCATTGACGGTAAAGTAAAATACGAACTGCCCGAGGGCACCCAGTCCGGCACCACGTTCCGCCTGAAGGGTAAGGGCATCCCGGAACTCAACGGACGGGGCCGGGGCGACCAGTACGTCACCGTTTACATTGAGACCCCCCGGAACCTGAACCGGGAGCAGAAAGACGCACTGAAGAAGTTCGCTGAAAGCGTGGGAGACAATAATTACGAGGAACGCCGCAAGTTCTTCCGTAAATTCAAGAAGTGAGGCCCCAAATGTATCTGGCTGATTACCATACGCACACCCGCTTTTCCCCGGACGGAAGCGCCACCATGACGGAAATGGCACAGGCGGCGCTGGACGCGGGCATGGATGAAATTTGCTTTACCGACCATGTGGAGCCGCTGGTGTGGGGCTCCGAGGAGCGGCACCCGCCCTATGACTGGTCCGCCTTGACGGAGGATTTCGCCGCGGCGCAGGCGGCGCTGGGAGACCGGATTCAACTGCGCCTCGGCATGGAGCTGGGGGACGCCGAATGGGACCCCACCCATGTGAAGACGCTGCTGGCTGACGCGCCGGACTTCGATTTTGTCATCGGCTCCGTGCATCTCCTATCGGAGCGCTTCCATGGGGAGGACCTCTATTTCTTCACGCCGGAAAATGCCGCACAGGCACAGGCGGCGATAGAGGATTATCTAAACGAGGCGCTGGCATTGGCTAAGCAAGGCGGCTTCAACGTGCTGGGCCACCTGACGCTCCCGCTGCGGTATTTCAACGAAATGCGGGGCCTTTCCGCCTCGTTTGACCCATACGAGGAGCAGATTCGCGTGATTTTGAAGACCCTCATCGAAAACGGACGAGGCATCGAGCTGAACGTCAACCGGGGCAATACGCCGCTGCCGGACGCCAAGTGGCTGCGGCTGTACCGGGAATTGGGCGGCGAGCTCATCACGCTGGGAACGGACGCCCATACCCCCGCCCACGCCGGACGCTTTATCCGGGAGCGGCAGGGCCTTCTGCGGGAATGCGGCTTCAAGCGCTTCTGCACCTTTGAAAAGCAGCGGCCCATCTGGCACGAGCTGTAATATCGTCTCCCCGCCCATCGGGCGGGGAGCTTTTTTGTCAGAATTGTAAATTCTTTCGGGGATGATTGCTTTTTTTCGCAAAGCAGTATATACTATTTCCGAAAAATTCCAATAAAACGCTTTTGGGAGGAACGATTCATGAAAATCGCATTGGGCTGTGACCACGGCGGCTATGAGCTGAAGGAATTCATCATCACAGTGCTGAACAAGCTGGGCTATGAGCACGAGGACTTCGGCTGCTACTCCACGGAGAGCTGCGACTATCCCGATTTCGGCGCTGCCGCCGCCCGGGCTGTGGCGGAGGGCAAGTGTGACCGGGGCATTGTGATCTGCACCACCGGCATCGGCATTTCCATTGCCGCAAATAAAATCAAGGGCATCCGCTGCGCCCATTGCGCCGACTGCCTGCAGGCAGAGATGACCCGCCGCCACAACGATGCCAACATGATGGCCATTGGCGCGGGCTTTACTGGGAAGAATATGGCCGAGCGCATGGTAGAAGTGTTCCTCAAAACGGAGTTTGAGGGCGGACGCCACGCACGCCGGGTCAATAAAATGATGGCGCTGGAGCAGGAATAAGAAATCAACGAAGGAAAGCGGGGTGAGGCGATATGGCGTTCAGCGGAACAAGAGGCTACAGCAGCTATCGCGGCCGGGGCAGTAAATGGAAGATACTGTTGGCCATTTTGCTGATTCTCGTGATTCTCGGCTCCGTTGGCTTTATTCTTGCCCGGGAGCACATGAGCTACGGCACGGATGGTAAGCTCCATTTCGACCCTCCGTGGGCGAAGTCCGATGCCTCCGCCGGAGAGGATGCTCCCAGCGGCGAGGTCATCATTCAGGAGCCGGAGCGCTCCACAGCGGAGGCAATGCAGGGCACGCTGCTCCCTGCCGCGCCGTTGACAGCGGAGACACTGGCGGAGGCGAAGGCACAGAGTACCGGTTCTCTGGTCATAACGCTGAAGGATGACACCGGCGTGGTGTATTTTGACAGTGCTGCCGCGCTGGCCGGAACGGTCTCCACAGCCGATACCACAGCCGCCGCGCTGGCGGAGCTGACCGGCGGCGGGGACCATACCGCCGCAAAAATCAGTTGCTTCCATGATCCCAAGGCGGCCAACGCCGATGTGGACGGGATGGGCCTCAAAAATACCGGCGGCTATATTTTCTATGACGGGAACAACAGTCAATGGCTGGACCCCGGAAAGGCTGTGGCCCGGGACTATGTCTGCGGCATTGCCCGGGAGGCGGCAGAGCTGGGCTTTGACGAGCTTATTCTCACGGATGTCAGCTACCCCACGGCGGGCAAGCTGGACAAGATCGACCTTTCCAACGCCCAGCCCGGGGAGGACGGAACAGACGGACGACAGCTCGTGCTGGCGCGCTTTTTGCGGGAGGTGCGCTCCGCGCTGCCGGAGGGTGTGATTCTTTCCTTGGAACTGCCCTCCGAAACGGTCCGCGCCGGATATGATACCGACGCCGGACAGGCGCTCAGTGCGCTGGCACCGCTGGTGGACCGCGTTTATGTCCGCACCACGGCGGCGGAGGTCCCGGCTCTGGAGACGGCGGTTAAGGCGGCATCGCCGGAGTGTGGCTTTGTGCCGGAGCTGACGGAGCGCCCCGCCGAAACAGTAGAAAATTGGCTGATTATTGAAAACTAAGCGGAAAAATAAGGCTTCTTATTACATTTTGTAATAAGAAGCCTTTGGCTTGCTGAGAATCCCGCAAAGCTTTACGTCCGCAGAAAGGCCCGTTCGACATTTTTAAAGCCCCTTATTACACCTCGTAATAAGGGGCTTTGCTGCGCGGTTTTGCGCAGCGCGCATCAATTTAATTCAAAAATTTCTCCCTCCCGGCGGATGACCGTGGTAATAGGGGCATACTGCGGATAGGCCCGCAGAAATTCATCGGTGATCTCCGGCTGCTCCCACTGGTGCATAGGCAGGAGGTGCCGGACGTCCATCAGCTCCAAAAAGCGCAGCAGTCCCCAATAGGCGTAGGGAACGCCCAGCCGGGGGTCCAGCGGCAGCAGGGCAAGGTCGGCGCACCGCCCCCGGAGGGGCTCCGTGTACCGCTTGAAATCGGCGGCCATATTCGCGTTCCACGCCTTGTCCTCGCCCTCCCAGTGCCACCAGTTCAGATCACCGGCGTGGAAAATGAATTTCCCCTCCGCTGCGACGAACCACGCCACGCCCTCGTCCGTGGAGGGCAGCGTCTCCACCGTCACGCCAAAATCCGCCGCAAATTTCTCCCGCTTGCCGCAGCGGCGGCACTTGGCGGCGGTTTCCGGCGTCAGGTCCCATTTTTCCAAATTCCGGGGTGTCAGGCGCAAATCGCTCCCCAGCAGAAATTGAAGGTCGGATTTTTTATCCGCCAAACGAAAGATTTCCGGTTGAAAATGGTCGGCGTGGCGGTGGCTGACGAAAACAAGCAGCGGCTTGTCCGGCAGCGGCGGCAGAGCGCCCTTCCACCAGTCAAACAGCAGGCACACGCTGTCCAGCTCTATCAAAAAACCGTCATGGGCTAAAAATGTAACACGCATAAGCTGCCTCGATTTTCAAAAAAGGGGTGTGCAGGCGGGAAAACCTGTGCTACAATCATACCATGAAACAACAGAGTGTGACAAGTGAAAAGATTCTCCCTGCGCTGCCGGAGCATTTGCTGCCGTGGTATCGGGCCAACGCCCGGGACCTGCCGTGGCGGCATACAGCAGACCCCTACCGTATCTGGGTCTCGGAGATCATGCTCCAGCAGACCCGTGTGGCGGCGGTACTGGGCTATTATGCCCGGTTTTTGAAGGCGTTTCCCACGGTGGAGGCACTGGCTGAGGCCGATGAGGAGTGCCTCTTAAAACTGTGGGAGGGCCTTGGGTACTACAGCCGCGCCCGGAATCTCCAAAAGGCGGCGCGGTGCATTGCGGAGGGGGGGGCTTTTCCGGATACCTATGAGGACCTGCTAAAGCTGCCAGGCATCGGGGACTATACGGCCTCCGCCATTGCCGCCGCGGCCTTCGGGCGGCCGGAGCCGGCGGTGGACGGAAACGTGCTCCGGGTTGTGACCCGGCTGACGGACTGCCATGATGACATTGCCGACCAGCGGACAAAGCGGGCAATTCGCGCTGCGCTGGTGGGGGCCATGCCCTCGGAGGCGGCGGACATCCGTATTTTCAATCAGGCCATGATGGAACTGGGTGCTACCCTCTGCGGCCCCAATACCGCCCCGCAGTGCGGGGACTGTCCGGTGCGGGCGCTGTGTCTGGGGCATCAGCGCGGCACGGCGGAGGCGCTGCCGGTAAAGAAGGCAAAAAAAGAACGGCGCATCGAGGAGAAAACGGTATTTCTGCTGCTGGGGACAGAGGGCGTTGCTCTGCGGAAGCGCCCGAAAACCGGCCTGCTGGCGGGGCTTTGGGAATTTCCCAACGTGCCGGGAACGCTGGACGAGTCTGCCGCCGCAGCGGCGGTGGCGGACATGGGGCTGACACCGGTGGACTGGAAAAGCCGCCTGACAGCCAAGCACATTTTCACTCATGTGGAGTGGCACATGACAGGCTATATCCTGACGGTGCGGGGCAGCGGAGCGGCGGAGCTTGTCTGGGCGGACGGTCCGGGCCTGCTGGCGCGCTCCGTACCCTCGGCCTTTGCACGGTACTACGCGGAGGCTCTGCGGGAATTGGAGGAATAATATGGGACTTTTACTGGGACTGCCTCTGCGGCTGCTGGGATTGATTTTCGCGCTGCTGCGCGTGCTGATACCCATTGCCCTCATCGTGTTTTTCATCTGGCTGTGGCGCCGCCAGCGGGGCGCCTACCATAGCGATGAGCCCAAAAAGGACGAGCCACATTTTAAAGGCCCGGTCTATACCGTGGACTATCAGGAGGTCAAGGACGATAAGGACCAAAAGGACAGCGGATCGGAGAGTGGAGGGAGCGACCCATGCTGAAGCTCGTGAATTTGGCGGGAGGACTTGCGCTGCTGCTGTTGGGACGTAAGCTGGTCTGGTGCCTGTACTGGCTGTGGTGCTGGAGGCATGGCCGGGAGACCCCGCCCCCTATCGGCTGGCTCCCCGGCCGGGATGGCAGGCGGTTTGACGCCCATGTGCAGGCCCGCGATAAGGAGGCATAGCCATGTCCTTCTGGAAAAAGAGTGAGGACCCGTGGGACATTGACCCTGATAAGCGTAAACCGGCTCGGGAGCCGGAAAAAGCGGCTCCCGGCCTGCTGGATTCTCTCCGGGGAGAATGGGACGCCATGCAGGCAGGGCGGCATGAGAAGCGGGAAAGGCTGCGGCTGCCGCCGGAGAAGTGCCCGTGGTGCGGCAAGGATATGGAGCAGGGCTTTCTCATGGGCGGCCGGGGCGTTTTCTGGTATCGCGGCATTGCCACCGGAAAAGCCCGGTGGAATCCCGGAAGTGAAAATATCATCCGAATAGACACAGATGGAGATCAAATTTTGACGGTCTATCATACAGCGTGGTACTGCCCGGCGTGCAGAAAAATGACCATTGACGCCGCCGATCTGCGGACGCAGGCGGAGGAAAACGATCCCTTCAGCCAGCGCATAGATGAAACGGCGGAAAAACAGGAAACAACATAAGAGGGAGAAGGAAATGGCGCAGCTTTACTTCAAATACGGAGCCATGGGCTCCAGCAAAACGGCAAATGCCCTGATGGCCCGGTTCAACTATGAGGAGCGGGGCCAGAAAACACTGCTGGTGAAGCCCCGGCTGGACCAGCGGGACGGGGATCACATGGTGCACTCCCGTATCGGTCTGGAATACCCCTGCATTTATTTTGACGAGATGCTGGCCCTGTCGGCGGAAGCACTTCAGGAAAACGCCTGCATCATCGTGGACGAGGCTCAGTTCCTCTCAAAAGAGGAGGTGGACTACCTTGTGCACATTGTGGACGATTTGGGCGTGCCGGTAATCTGCTACGGACTGCGGGCGGACTTCAAGGGAGAGCTGTTCCCCGGCAGCTATGAGCTGCTGGTGATGGCCGATAAGTTAGAGGAAGTCAAGACCATCTGCTGGTGCGGAAAAAAGGCCATGTTCAACGCCCGCTTCGATGAAAACGGCCGTGTGCTCAAGGAGGGCGCGCAGGTGGTGCTGGGAGCCAACGATAAGTACATCGGCCTGTGCCGCCGCCACTGGCGGGCGGGGGATCTGGGCCCCGACTTCAACGGAAAGGGAACGGGAGACTGATGATTTGCAACCTTTGCCCCCGGCACTGCGGCGCGGAGCGTCTGCCGGACAAGGCGGGGGGTGTGTGCGCCATGCCGGCGTGGCCGGTGGCGGCCCGGGCTATGCTTCACCAATGGGAGGAGCCGTGCCTTGTAGGGTCTCACGGCGCGGGAGCCGTGTTTTTCTCCGGCTGCAATCTCCGGTGTAAATTCTGCCAGAACGGCATTATTTCACAGGAGGGCTACGGCAAGCCCATTACCCCCGGACGTCTTCGGGAGATTTTCTGCGAGCTGGTGGAGGCAGGGGCGTCCTGCCTTGATCTGGTGACGCCAACCCAATTCACTGACAGCGTTTTAGAGGCGCTGGGGGATACGCCGTGGCCGGTGCCGGTGGTGTGGAACTGCGGCGGGTATGAGTCCGTGGAGACGCTGCGGCGGCTGGAGGGCCGGGTACAGGTATACCTCCCGGACTTTAAGTATGCCCTGTCCGCCCCAGCGCGGGAATACTCCGCGGCGGTGGACTATCCGGAGATAGCCGAGGCGGCCATTTTGGAGATGTTCCGCCAGACCGGGCCGTACAAAGAAGAAAACGGCCAACTGAAAAGCGGCGTCCTCATCCGGCATCTGGTGCTGCCGGGGGAGCTGGAAAACACGAAGGCGGTCATCGACTGGGTGTCAGGCACCTTCCGTCCCGGCGATGTGCTGTTTTCTCTCATGAGCCAGTACACGCCCCAGCCGGGAGCGGTAGGCAAGCTGGCCCGGCGGCTGACACCGGCGGAGTACCGGGCGGCAGAGCGCTACATGGCGGACTGCGGCATCAGCAACGGGTTCACGCAGGAGCGTACCTCCGCCAAGGAGGAATACACCCCGGACTTCCATTTGCAGGGTATTTGAAACCCGGCGGAATGGGCCGGGGACCGGTGAATTTCAATGGCGCGGGCGCCTTTTTGAGAGCCCCGCGCCAGTGCTTTTTGCTCCCCAAAATTCCGCTGCCTGATAGGCGCTCCATATCGGTACACGAAAAAGCTCCCCGGCAGACATTTGTCTGCCGGGGAACTTTTTAAACTGCAGAGTTGGAACAGTGCTTGCGTAAAGCCGCTGTTACGCGGCGGGAATTACCAAGACCTGTCCGATGTTGATGAGATAGGGGTCCTTCAGACCGTTGGCCTCGGCGATCATAGTGAACTTCGCGCCGGAGCCATAGTGCCGGTAGGCGATGTTCCACAGGCAGTCGCCGCTTACCACGGTGTAGGAGGTCTCGCCGCCATCGCCGTCAGCGGGCTTGGCAGGCTGTGCGGGGGTGCTGGGCTGTGCAGGCTCAGCGGGCTTGGCCGGCTCCTCGGCAGGGGCCTCGGTCTTGGTCAGAGTGATGCGGCCCTGAGGCTTTACATAGGTCTCGCCCACAACGCCCTTGAGCTCCGTTTTGATGTAGTCCATCAGCACCTCGTCCATGGGGACGCCGATGTTGTAGTTGGCGGAGGCGGCCTTGAAGGCATAGTAGGTATCGCCGCCAGCGGCCATGAAGTCATTGGTGGCAATGGTGTAAACAGCCTTTTCGTCAAAGGCCTTGCCGCCTACGGACTGGATGGTGACACGGTTGATGCTCTTGGGTGCGTGATAGGTGGAGTCGGGATAAAGCGCACCGGCGTCATAGCTCTTGCCGGTGTCAATGGTGAACTGAATACCGCTGACCTGCGGGAAGCCGCCCAGCGCGTCCGGCGTGCAGTAAGTGGATGCCTCCAGCGCCTCCAGCAGCTCCGTGCCGGTGACCTTGACGATGCTCAGGGTGTTGCCGAAGGGCAGGACGGTGTTGATGTCCTTCTTGGTGATGTCCCCGGCCTTGATGGTTGCGCGGATGCCGCCGCCGTTGGTAATGGCCGCGTCTACGGTCTCGCCGTTCTGCTTGGCGCCCCAGACCAGCGCGTCGGTGATGAGGTCGCCCAAATTTGTCTCACCGTCCCGGTTGCCGTTGGGAGCCTTGGCGCCGTTGAGCTCATAGAGGGTCTTGGCGAACACGGCACCGTAATCGTCATCGATCTGCTTCTGGATGGCGGCGGCGCGGTCGGCCACGGTCTTGTCAATGCCGGTCAGGGTCTCGGTGGGGGTGGTGCTCTCCGTCATCTGGCCGTTGGCGTCAATGATGACCACGCCGATGCTCTCGAGCTTCGTGCCGGTGGAGGTCAGGGGAGTGCCGTTTACCTCGGCCGTGCCGCCGGTAGCGGCCTTTACCTCGTCCCGGGTGGAGTGGGAGTGACCGTCAATAAAGAGGTCGATGCCCTTTACGGCGTTCAGAAGGTCAATGGAACGGTTGCCGACAGACTCGCTGTCGATACCCAGATGGCCAAGGCACACGATGATGTCGCAGCCGGCGGACTTCAGCGCGTCCACCTGATTCTGGGCGATTTTGAACATGGCCTCACCGGCGGGGAACGTCACGCCTTTGATCTTGCCGGGGTGGGCCTTTGTGGCGGTCTCCGGGGTTTCCAGACCGAACACGCCGATCTTCTTGCCGCCGGGGGTGGTGAAGATCTTGTTGTCCCCGAAGGCCGTTTTGCCGTTATACAGGGTATTGGCGGAGAGGATGGGGAACTTGGCGGCCTTGGACAGCTTCACAAGATTATCATAGCCGTAGTCAAACTCGTGGTTTCCCAGCGCAGCGGCGTCATAGCCCGCGAGGTTCATCAGCTCAATGGCTGTGGCGCCCTGCGAGGCGCTGACGGTGGGATCGCCCTGAATGTAGTCTCCGGCGTCCAGCAGCAGAACATAGGCGCCGCAGTCCTGATAATACTGCTTCAATGCGGCCACTTTGGCATAGCCCGCAATGGCGCCGTGGACATCATTGGTGTGCAGAATCACGGTAGAGCCGGTCAGGTCCGGGGCCGGAGCGGCAACGGGGGCAGCCGTTCCGTTTGCCGACGCCGAGATGGGAACAACGTCGGCAGCGCCGGCGGTGACAGCCAGCGAGCATACCATCGCCGCTGTCAGCAGCAGGGAAAAGAGCTTTTTCATGCGGAATCCTCCTTTTTAAATTTGGGTACACATTTACGTACAGCTTGGAAAACGGGTACTGCCAAATGCCGGGGATACGCGGGACTTATCTGATGACGTTGAAGTAGAGGTACAGCCCGCCTACTACAACGATCCAGATCAGGGTGAACAGGGGGACGCAGATGCGGAATGCCCGGTGCTGCGTCTTGTGGCGGAACAGCTCCATGCCCAGCCACGCGCCGACACCGCCGCCCACCAGCGCCAGCAGCAGGAGATTCTTCTCCGGGAGACGGGGGACTTTTGGCTGATGCTCCTTCAGCTTGGCCAGGAGCTTGTCGCCGCCGTAGGCCAAAAAGGCGACAACGTTGATGATCAGGAGCCACAGCCAGAGAATGCCCCATTTTGTGCCGAGAATTGTAAAAATAAAGCTGTTTTTTGCTGTGGGCTCCGCCACGGTTTTCGCAAGGCGCGCCGCTGTCATGAAAAACCACCCGCTTTTGTATAGTTTTGAGTCGGTTCGGGCGGCCGCGCCGCCGGAATATAAAAAAATGGACTGGCCGGGAGTTCCCGGTCAGTCCATTGTAGCAGAGTTTTCAGTTTTTGGCAAGAGTCATCAATTCACAGGCAGTCTTGGCAGCCAATTTGGCGTTATTGTACACCAACTGGATGTTGGAGGCCAGAGAATCGCCGCCGGTGATGTCCTTGATCTTGGCCAGCAGGAAGGGAGTGGTCTCCTTGCCGTGGATGCCCAGCTTGTTGGCCTCGGCCACAGCCTCGTCAATGGCCTTGTTGATGACCTCGTGGTCCATGGAATACTCCTCGGGAATGGGGTTCGTCACCAGCATACCGCCGCCGAGACCCATGTCCTGCTTGACGTAGAAAGCCTTTGCCAGTTCCGCGGGGGTGTCGATGCGGTAGTCCACCTTGAAGCCGGACTTGCGGGTGTAGAAGGCGGGGAGCTCCTCGGTGCCGTAACCGATGACAGGCACGCCGTGGGTCTCCAGATACTCCAGCGTCAGACCGAGGTCCAGAATAGACTTGGCACCGGCGCAGACCACCATGACGGGGGTGTGGGCCAGCTCCTCCAGATCGGCAGAGATGTCGAAGGTCTGCTGAGCGCCGCGGTGCACGCCGCCGATGCCGCCAGTGGCGAACACCTGAATGCCTGCCATGTGAGCGATGATCATGGTGGTGGTGACGGTGGTGGCACCGTCCTTGCCCTCGGCTACCAGAACGGGCAGGTCGCGGCGGCTGGCCTTGGCAACAGCGGTGCCGGTCTTGCCCAGATAGTCGATCTCGGCCTCGGACAGACCGGCCTTCAGGCGGCCGCCGATGACGGCGATGGTGGCGGGCACCGCGCCGTTTTCGCGGATGATCTTCTCCACGTTCAGGGCAGTCTCCACATTCTGAGGATAGGGCATACCGTGAGAGATGATGGTGGACTCCAGCGCCACCACGGGGCGGCCCTCGTCCAGAGCCTTCTGCACTTCGGGAGCAATGTCCAGATACTTATTGAGCGTCATGTTAAATTCCTCCATATTTTAAATTTGAAATCGGTATTCTGTTTGAAATTGGTATTATTTGGAAAACGCGGCTCGCTGTCGCAGGGCGTCCTCGCTCATGGCGGGGTTGATGGTCTCGGCGGACTCCATGGCGATAACGGAGGCGGCAAGGCCTGCCCTTACGGCGTCCGTCAAATCCGTACCCTGTAAATAGGCCCATGTGATCGCCGCCATGAAAGCGTCGCCACAGCCGGTGGTATTGACCATCGTGCCGGGGAGCGGGGGAAGCTGCACCTGATGCCCGGACCGGTCGGCGGCGAACACACCGTCGGCACCCAGCGAGATAAAGACCCGGTGGAGACCGGTATCCAGCAGAACGTCCGCCGCTTTGCGGAGACTTGCGTCATCCGTGATGGAAACGCCGGAGAGCAGCTCCGCCTCAATGCGGTTGGGCTTCAGGGTGTGGAGCCTTCCCAGCACCGGCTTCAGCTTCACCGCCTTGGCGGTGGATACCGGGTCAGCAAACAGGGGTGCGGTGCAGTGATCCGCCAAATATTGAATACTCTCGGCGGGCAGGTTGGTGTCCAGCACCACCGCCTGACTGGCGTTCAGCAGCGTTTGCCGCTGGGCCAGCAGCTGCGGGGTCAGGTGTTTGTAAATTTCCATGTCGCTGACCGCCAGCGCCATGTCGCCCTTTTCATCGGTGATGAACAGATAGGTGGAGGTGCGCCCCTCGGGAATGACCGGGGACTGGGAGATGTCGATTCCCAGTTCACCGCAGCTTGCCGCGATTTTCTGGGCGTTGATGTCATCTCCAAACACCGTCAGCATCCGAACGTCCATGCCCAAAAGGGCCATATTGTGGGCGATGTTCCGGCCCACGCCGCCAAGGCTCATCCGCACCACGCCGGGGTTGGAATCCTGCATGACGGGGACCTCGCCGGGCCAGCCGCCGATGTCCATATTCACGCCGCCCACCACGGTGACATAGGGGGCCGTGTGGACGATGTAGCCTTTGCCGGTGATGTAGCCCTTTTTCATCAGGTTGGAGATGTGCACCGCCACGGAGGATCGGGTGATGCCCGCCTTGTCCGCCAGCTCCTGCTGGGAGATCAGGGGGTTCTCTTCAATCCAGTTCAAAAGCTGCCGCTCACGCTGGGTCATGGCTGCCCCTCCTTTGTAAGCAAAAAATTAGACTTCTAAGCTAATGCTTATTTTACGCGGCGAAAGCAAAATGTCAAGCCCCAATTTCAGAAAAATAATTATTTCGGGAAAAATTTGCAGGACCGGGAACAAAATTACCGTTTGCGCCGACAAAGAAGTAGAAATGAAAAAGGAGGCGGTTTCTATGAAGCAACTGTTTGCGGCGATTTTGTGCCTGTGTCTGCTGGCGGGGTGCGGGCGGACAGACAGCACCGGCAATACCTGCCGGGCGGAGGAAGGCTCCGGAGGCGGGGACGTGTCCGGGAAAACGGAAGAACCCGGCACAGACGCTGGGGGCGAGCTGTTTCGGGTCATCCGGGCAGAAAACGGCGCGCCGCTGCTGCTGGCCAAGGAGGACGGCGGCCCGGCAGGTGTATATACACTCTCACCGGCAGATGCGGAAGCAGCACCGAAGGGCGAGTCCGCGGCGGCCAAGAATGGTGTATATACAGGTGTATGTATACCTGTATATACACCGGGAATGCTGCTGGAGATCACCTATGGCTCCGTGCTGGAGACCTATCCCGGCCAGCTGGCGGAGGTCACGGCGGTGAATATCCGCTCTGACGGCTTTGATGACCGCTGTACCCTGTACCTCCGGGTGCTGAATGACCTGTGGGCTGTGGACGAGGGGCTGAATCATGATGTCACCATGCTTTCTGTGGACCTGTCCCAAACCGGCCTGTCCGATAGCGAGCAGGCGGCGGTAGCGTGGGTATTCGGCGGGATGCACGATATTTCCGAGGTTCTATCCCTGAGCTATGAGGAGCTGGCGGCAGAGGACTATCTCACCGGGGCGGAACAGGGGGCCGACAGCCTCCCCTATTGGGAGAACGGCTGTCTGTTCAGCATCACCGAGCGGGAGACCGGAGACAACGAACTGAACGGCGCGAGGAACACCGTGACCTTTGACGCCCAGAAGTGGCGCTCCGCCTTGGGGGCGTATTTCTTCGCTGACTGCACCGCCGAGCAGGCGCTGGACGGGCATTGGGGTGATTACACCGTAGGCAGTGAGGCCATTTCCTAAAAACGAAGTGAACAGGCGGCGGAGCCGGTATGGCTCTGCCGCCTGCCGCGAATCGGGGAAAAATGAACGGCGTGTTAAATCTGCCGGAATCCCGAAAGAGGGGCTACCAAAACCGGACGGGCTGTGGTATGATATATTTGTATCCTTATGTGAAATAGGTATCTGAGAGAAGGGAGGCAGAGCCATGGGCGCTTTGCGGAGGCTGACAATCGGACTTGTGACACTGTGCATGGCTCTGAGCCTTGCGGGCTGCGCTGCGCCGAAGCTGACGCTGGACCCGGAGGAGCTGTATGCCCTGCCGGAGCTGCCGGAGCGCTACACGGCGCTGAACCAGCAGCTATCCGCCATTCAGGAGGGCGGCGCGGAGTATGCCACCCCGGTCTCCGGCAGCAATATCCAGCCGGTGCAGATGATGGATCTGGATGGGGACGGCCGGGAGGAGGCGCTGGCCTTTTTCCGGCAGAGCGATGGAGAAAAGCCCTTGAAAATTTATATTTTTGCCGCTGACGGAGACAGCTACCGGCAGGTGGCGGTGATCGAGGGCAGCGGCCTCGCCATTTACAGCGTGGCCTACAGTGATATGAATGGCGACGGAAAAATGGAGATCATCGTGGGCTGGCGGGTCAGCATGGAGCTGCAGGCCCTTACGGTCTATACATTGGAAAAGGACGGGATTCGGGAGCTGGCCCGGTCGGATTATGTAAAATACGCCGTGGCGGATCTGGACGGAGACGGTCAGCGGGAGCTGACGGTGCTTCGGGCGGATGAGACCGGCGCGGGCACCGCAGACTGCTACCTCTGGAAAAACGGTATACTGACATTGGGCTCCAGCATCCGGGTCTCTATGACCATGGCAGAGCTGAGCCAGCAGGGCCGGATAACGGTGGGCGTGCTGCGTTCCAGCACGCCGGCGCTGTTTGTCACCGGCGTGGCGGACAGCACCCGGGCCATTACGGATGTGCTGGTGCTGCGTGGCGGAGAGCTGACAAATTTGGTGCTCTCGGCCATGACCGGTGTTTCCGGGGAAAGCTCCCGGTTCTGCACCCTGTATCCAACGGACATCAACGGCGACGGGGTGACGGAGGTGCCCCGCACGGTGCCGCTGTCTGGCGATGAGGAGAGCACGGCCTCCCAGCGGATTGACTGGATCAGCTACGATGCCTCCGGTTTGGCGGCAAAGGCGCTGTCCACGTATCACGCGGTAGAGGACGGCTGGTATCTCCGGCTGCCGGAGGGCTGGGCGGAGAATATTCAGGCGGCCCGTACCTCCGGCGGGGAGGAGACCGCTGTGACGTTTTATATTGAGCAGGATACAACGGCCGCCGGACTGTTGCGCATCACCGCGCTCAGCGGCGCGGACCGGGAGCGGCAGGCGGTGCGGACCGGGCGGTTCATTCTCAGCCGGAATGGCGGTGTGATCTATGTGGGTGAGCTGCTGAAGGGCAATGAGGATTGGAAGTACAGCGTAACGGAGGATCAGGTGCGGAGCGCGTTCGGCCTGATCACAAGAGAGTGGTCCGCCGGGGACAACTGAGCCAACGGCGAATAACGGAGGAGCGTTCATGAAAAAAATTCTGGTTTTAGAGGATGAGGCCAGCATTCGGAGCTTCATCGTCATCAATCTGCGCCGCGCGGGGTACGATGTTATCGAGGCCGAAAGCGGCGAGGAGGCGCTGGAGCGCCTGCGGGCCAACCCCGATGTGAAGGTGGCGCTTCTGGATATCATGCTGCCGGGAATCGACGGCTTTGAGGTGTGCCGCCGCATCCGGGCCACCAATACGAAAATCGGCATCATCATGCTGACAGCCCGCTCCCAGGAAATGGACAAGGTGACGGGGCTGATGACCGGCGCGGACGATTATGTGACCAAGCCCTTTTCCCCGGCGGAGCTCACCGCCCGGGTGGACGCTCTGTTCCGCCGGGCAGGCGGAGAGGAAACGGCGCAGACCGGGGAAATCAGCCAGCCGCCGTTTCTGCTGAATGTCCGCAACCGAACGCTGGAGAAAAACGGCCAGCGGGTAAAGCTGACACAGGTGGAGTACGCCATCATGCGGGTGTTTATGGAAAATCCCGGCAAGGCTCTCTCCCGGGAGGAAATTCTGGACCGGGTCTGGGGCCGGGATTATTTCGGTGAGCTGAAAATCGTGGATGTAAACATCCGCCGTCTCCGGCTGAAGATCGAGGACAATGTGCAGAACCCTACCTACATTACAACGGTCTGGGGTTATGGTTACAAGTGGGGCGCGTAAGGCGCCCTGAAAAACGAACGGTAAGGAGGCGGGGCGCGTGCCGGAGCAAAATCAAAAACGAAAGGCTGTGCGGGTGCGGAGCCTCCGCCAGCGCTGGATTCTCAACTCCGTGGTGCCGGTATTTGCACTGCTGGCCCTGATTGTGGCCGGCGTGTCGCTGGGTATCTCCAATTACTACTATCAGGGAATGCTGGACGGACTGGAGCGTCAGGCCCGGGCGCAGTCCGGCGCCTTTGTGGATTACTTCATGGATCAGGGCTTTGCCAATTATTTGCAGCGGGCCAATCAGGCCATTTCCGACTACGCCGACAAGGAGCGGGTGGAGATGCAGTTCCTATCCTCCGCAGGAAGCATTCAGGCTTCCTCCACCTCAAATCTGACGGTGGGCACCCGCCCCGGGACGGACGATATTGCCCGGGCGGTGGAGCAGAACCGCATCTGCTACTTCCGGGGGGCGGACCCCAAGACCGGGGAGCAGATTTTGGCGGTGTCCCATCCGCTGACTGTCAACGGCAAGGTGGTGGGCGTTCTGCGGTTTGTCACCTCGCTGCGGCAGGCGACGGTGCAGGTGCGGCTGAGCGTGCTGGCGGTGTGCGTTGTGGCGGCGCTGTGTCTGCTGATGGTCATCAGCTCCAACCTCATTTTCATCAACAACGTGGTGGAGCCGGTGGCGGTGGTCACAGACGCGGCCAAGCGGATCTCACAGGGCGGCTACGGCTACACCGTGGACAATAAATACGGCGGAGAGCTGGGCGAGCTGGTGGACAACATCAACGATATGTCCGCCAAGATCGGCCTGAACGAAAAAATGCGATCGGAATTCGTATCCTCGGTATCCCATGAGCTGCGGACGCCCCTGACTGCCATCAGCGGGTGGGGCGAAACACTGCTGGCGGACCCGGACCGGGACGCGGTGCAGCTTCACCGGGGACTGAGAATCATCGTCAACGAATCCCGGCGGCTTTCCTCCATGGTGGAGGAACTGCTGGACTTTTCCAAAATGGAGGACGGACGCTTTACGCTGCAGTTAGAGGAGGTCGATTTGCAGGCGGAGTTTGAGGATGCCATTTTCACCTACCGGGAGCTGTTCCGGCAGGAGGGCATCGAGCTGCGCTATGAGCCGGGAGAGGCGCTTCTGCCGCCGGTCAGCGGCGATCCGGAGCGGCTGAAGCAGGTATTCTGCAATGTGCTGGACAACGCCGCCAAGCATGGCGGCGCCGGGCGGCGCATTGACGCCTCGCTGACAGCGGAGGGGACGGAGCAGGTCATCCGTGTCCGGGACTACGGCCCCGGCATTCCGGAGGCGGAGCTGCCCTATGTAAAGCAGAAGTTTTACAAGGGCTCCTCCAAGGCCCGGGGCAGCGGCATCGGTCTTGCGGTGTGCGATGAGATCGTCCGACTCCATGGTGGTACCTTTGACATCGGCAATGCCGAGGGCGGCGGCGCGGTGGTGACCGTTCGGCTGCCGGAAAAGAAATAGAACAAATGTTTGATTTTTAAAATGCGATATGCTATACTGCATGGGAAAGGAAACAGACTATGGCTGAAGAACAGCAGCGCAGGGGCGCCTTCCGCACCAGCATCGGCGGACAGGCGCTTATTGAGGGAATTTTGATGCGGGGGCCGGAAAAGCAGGCCATTGTGGTCCGGGACAAGGACGGAAAGCTGGTAGAAAAGGTGGAGGAGCTGCGGTTCATTAAGGACCGTTACCCCATTTTAGGTCTGCCGCTGGTGCGGGGTACCGTGAATTTTCTGGCGGCGATGGTCAGTGGCGTGAAGGCCCTGATGTATTCCGCAGATTTCTACCCGGACGAGGAGGCCGCGCAGCCCTCCAAATTTGAGCAGTGGATGGAAAAGCACCTCAGCAGCGAAAAGCTGGAAAAGGCCCTTGTGGCCTTTGCGGTGCTGGTGGGCGTCGGAATGTCGGTATTTTTGTTTCTGGTGTTGCCTACGCTGCTTACCGGCGCACTGCTGCACTATTTCCCGGGCTTTCCCCTGTGGGGGCGGAACGTGCTGGAAGGTCTGCTGAAAATCTGCATTTTCCTGCTGTACCTCGTGCTCTGCTCCAAGCAGAAGGACATTTACCGGGTGTTTCAGTATCACGGCGCGGAGCATAAGACCATTTTTTGCTACGAGGCGGGCCTGCCGCTGACGGTGGAGAATGTCCGCATTCAGCCCCGGCACCATCCCCGCTGCGGAACGAGCTTTTTGTTCGTGGTGATCTTTGTGTCCATTCTGGTATCCAGCGTGGTGTTCGGCATCTGGCCGGTGACCAACGCCGGACTGCGGACGCTGATTCATCTGGTGCTGCTGCCGCTGGTGGTGGGAATCACGTATGAGTTCAACCGCTGGGTGGGCCGCCATGTGCAGGAGAGCCGGCTGGCTCAACTGCTGACCGCGCCGGGAATGTGGATGCAGAATTTCACCACCAACGAGCCGGATGACAGCATGATCGAGTGTGCCATCCGCTCTCTGGAGTTGGTGCTGCCCAGCGAAAAGGGCAAGGACGAGTGGTGAGCCGAAAGAGGGGACAGGCCCCTTTATCCGCAGTGAGATAGCCCCCTTGTGGGGCGCGTATCCCATGGCAAGCATGGCTTGAATAGATAGAAAAACGATTACGGAGCGTAATATGGCTATCACATATAACGATTTGTTTTTGGATATTCGCCGGGAGCTGAAAAAGGGCGGTGTCATTGACACTACATTGGAGGCCCGGGAGCTGGTGTGCTTCGGCGTGAACAAGAGCCGGGAGGAACTGACCCGGGACGGACGGCTGTACGCCCCGCCGGAGCTGGAGCGCCGGGTCCGGGAGCTGACTGCCCGGCACCTTGCCGGAGAGCCGGTGGCGTATCTTATCGGCGAGTGGGAGTTTTACGGTCTGCCGCTGGATATTTCCAGCGATGTGCTGATTCCCCGGCCGGATACGGAGGTGCTGGTGGATGAGGCGCTGCCGTATATCCAGACCCTTGGCTCCTGCCGGGTGCTGGACCTGTGCGCCGGGAGCGGCTGTATCGGACTGGCCATCGCCGCCCATGCCCCCGGCGTTCGAGGCGTATTGGGGGAGTATTCTGATGCCGCGCTGAAGGTTTGCCGGCAGAATGTCCGCCGCTGCGGCCTGACCGCCCGGATGATTCCCATGCAGGTCAACGCGCTGGAGCGGCCCGACCGGGCGCTGGGTGAATTCCAGTGCATCGTCAGCAACCCGCCCTACATTCCCCGGAACGATATTCCGGGGCTGGACCACTCCGTCCGGGATTATGAGCCGCATCTGGCGCTGGACGGCGGCGAGGACGGTCTGGACTTTTACCGGGCTATCTGCGAAAAGTGGACCGCCGCGCTGGTCCCCGGCGGGCGGCTGTATTTCGAGGTGGGCATCGGACAGGCAGACAGTGTGCTGCGGCTCATGCGCGCGCAGGGCTTCGGGGATATTCAGGTGGTGAAGGACCACAATGACATTCCCCGGGTGGTGTTCGGAACGCTTTGCAGTGAGGTTTACAGCGAGTAAAAAGGCCCGAAACGGGCATCCAGATAGAAAATCAGAATTGGGAGGAAGAACGTATGGCAAAAGAGAAAGCGCCGATTCCCACCGCCGCGCCGGCGGAGGACAAGAAGCGGGCCATTGAGGCTGCTATGGGCCAGATCGAGAAAATGTACGGCAAGGGCTCCATCATGCGCTTGGGAGACCAGAACAATTTGCAGGTGGATGTGATTCCCACCGGCTCACTGTCGCTGGATGTGGCGCTGGGCGTGGGCGGACTGCCGAGAGGGCGCATTGTGGAGATCTACGGGCCGGAGTCCTCTGGTAAGACGACCCTTGCCCTCCATGTGGCGGCGGAGGCCCAGAAAAAGGGCGGCGAGGTTGCCTTTGTGGACGCCGAGCACGCGCTGGACCCCACCTATGCCCGGGCGCTGGGCGTGAATATTGACGATATGCTCATTTCCCAGCCGGACACCGGCGAGCAGGCTCTGGAAATTACGGAGGCGCTGGTGCGCTCCGGCGCTATCGACGTCATTGTGGTGGACTCTGTGGCGGCACTGGTGCCCCGGGCTGAGATCGAGGGCGAAATGGGCGACAGCTATGTGGGCCTTCACGCCCGGCTGATGAGTCAGGCGCTGCGGAAGCTCACCGGCGCTGTAGGAAAAACGAACACCATCGTCATTTTCATCAATCAGCTTCGTGAAAAGGTAGGCGTGATGTATGGCAACCCGGAGGTCACTACCGGCGGTCGGGCACTGAAGTTCTACGCCTCCGTCCGCATTGACGTGCGCCGTATTGAGGCGCTGAAAAACGGCGGCGAGGTAGTGGGTAACCGCACCCGGGCCAAGGTGGTGAAAAACAAGGTGGCGCCTCCGTTCCGGGAGGCGGAATTCGACATCATGTACGGCGAGGGTATTGCCCATACCGGTGAGCTTATCGATCTGGGTGTCCGACTGGGTATCATCACCAAGGCTGGCTCGTGGTTCTCCATGGGGGAGACCCGCATCGGGCAGGGCCGAGACGCCGCCAAGAAGTATCTGGAGGAAAATCCCGACATCGCCGCCGATGTGGAGGCGCAGATCCGGGCCAACTTCGATAAGCTCATGGGGAATCAGTCCCGTATTGCTGCCGCCAAGGCTGCCGGGAAGGCCGTGAATGTCTCGGCGGACGATTTCAACGATGAGAATTGACCGCATTGAGGCCTCCAAGCATAAGCGGGGCCGAGTGCTGGTATTTTTGGAGGACGGAAGTCTTCTGAAGGTCACGGAGCAGGAGCTTTTGACCTTCGGCCTCCGGGCCGGAGACACGCTGGACGAGGAAACGCTCCGGCGGCTGAAAGAGGCTGCCGGGGTGTCCAACGTCAAGACCACGGCGGCGGACCTCATTGGCCGCCGGGCCATGAGCCGCCGGGACCTTGAACGGAAATTGCAGGAAAAGGGGGCCTCGGAGGCCGAGGCCCGCTATGCCGGGGAATGGCTGGAGGCCATCGGCGCGCTGGATGACGCTGCCTATGCCGCCGCGCTGGCGCACCACTGCGGTGACAGGGGCTACGGCCCCCGGCGGACCCGGGAAAAGCTGCGGGAAAAGGGCGTACCTCAAGAGCTGTGGGACGCGGCGCTGGAGGAGCTGCCGGAGGATGGCGGCCAGATCGACCGCTTTCTGCAGGGCAAGCTCCATGGCCGCGCCCCGGAGGAAAAGGAAAAAAAGCGGCTGACGGACGCGCTGCTGCGCCGGGGCTTTCCATGGAGTGAGATCAAATCCGCGTGGAGCCGCTACGGCTCGGAGCTACCGGAGGAGTGAGAACCATGGGAAAAAGGGAAAGAAGCGCAAGAGGCGATCTGATTGTGCTGCTGGTGCTGGACCTAATGTGCATCGCGGAGTTCTGCTGGGTGCGAAGCTGGGGACCTGCGGCGCACCCGCCGGTGCGGCCGTGGATGTCCGGAATTTTTGATGGTTTTATACTGCGGGGATACCCTGCGGTGCATTCTGCGCTTTCGAGAGCTGACGGGGCATTGGCCGGACCTGCGGAAGCGGGATCTGGGCGCGAAGGATAAGGAAAAAGGGGAGAAGGAACCTTGAGCTACAACATATCATTTATTTCGCTGGGATGTGCGAAAAATCAGGTGAACTGCGAGCAGATGATGGCGCTGTGCGCCGAGGCGGGCTATGCCATCCAGACGGAGCCGGAGGGCTGCGATGTGGTGGTGGTGAACACCTGCGGCTTTTTGGCGTCTGCCTGCGGGGAGGCCATTGAAAATATTTTAGAGATGGCGGAGTTGAAAAAGGAGGGAAAAATCAAGAAGATTCTTGTCACCGGCTGCATGACCCAGCGCTATAAGGGCGATATTTTCAACGAGCTGCCGGAGGTGGACGGTCTGCTCGGTACCGGCAGCTATGGCGATATTGTCAGCGCTGTTGCGGAAGTGATGGAAAAGGGCACAAAGCCCTGCCATTTGGGGAATATCCATACCGCCAACCAGAGCGGCGAGCGGATTTTGTCCACGCCGCCGTGGTATGCCTATCTGCGAATCGCCGAGGGCTGCGATAACCACTGCGCCTATTGTGTGATTCCGTCCTTGCGGGGTAAGTACCGCAGCCGCCCCATGGACGAGCTGCTGGACGAGGCGGCGGAGCTTTCCTCCGCCGGGGTGAAGGAGCTCATCGTCATCGCGCAGGATATCACCCGGTACGGCACAGACCTGAACGGCGAGCACCAGTTGGCAAGGCTCCTGCGTGAGCTGTGCAAGCTGGATTTCCACTGGATTCGCCTCCACTATCTCTATCCCACGGACACCACCGATGAGCTGATTGACGTCATCGCGGGCGAGCCGAAGATCGTGAAGTATCTGGATATTCCCATCCAGCACTGCAACGATACGATTTTGAAGGCCATGAACCGCCGGGACACCAAGGCGGACCTGCTGGCCCTGCTGAAAAAGCTGCGGGAGAAGGTTCCCGGTCTGGTGCTGCGGACCAGCCTCATTGCGGGATTGCCCTACGAGGATGACGCGGCCTTTGAGGAGCTGTGCGATTTCCTGCGGGAAGTGAAGATCGAGCGGGCAGGCGTGTTCACCTTCTCCCCGGAGGAGGGTACGAAGGCGGCCCTGATGGACCATGTGGACACCGAGGAGGCCCGCCGCCGGGCGGAGCTGGTGGTGGACGTCCAGTCCGACATCATTGACGCCTATAACGATTCCATTCTGGGCGAGGAGCGGGAGGTGCTCTGCGAGGGCTATGATTCGCAGGCGCAGATGTTCTATGGCCGCAGCTACGCGGAGTCCCCGGACATTGACGGGCGTATCTGGTTCACCGCCGACAGCGAGATCACCCCCGGCAGCTTTGTGAATGTCCGCCTCACCGGCATTATGGACGGGGAAACAACCGGAGAAATGGTCGAGGCATGAACTGGGGCGGCATTTTGCTGGGGGCTGTGTCCTTTGCGGTCATCGGTGCGTTCCACCCCCTTGTGATTTGGGCGGAGTACCAGTTCGGAAAGGGCTGCTGGCCAGTATTCCTGTGCGCGGGCCTGCTGCTCGCCGTTGTCTCCTTGCTGACGGAAAACGTGTACGGCGCCGCCGTACTGGGGATTCTGGCGTTTTCGTGCTTCTGGAGCATTCGGGAGCTGTTTGAACAGGAGCAACGGGTCCGGAGGGGCTGGTTTCCCAAAAAGGAAAAGAGGAAAGAACAATGAATTTACCCAATAAACTGACCATGCTGCGGATTTTGCTGATTCCGGTATTCATGCTGGTGCTGTACTGGGGATTCCCCGGGGCCACATGGGCGGCGCTGGCCGTGTTTGTCATTGCCAGCCTTACCGACCTGCTGGACGGAAAAATCGCCCGGAAGTACAATTTGGTAACGGATTTTGGAAAATTCGCCGACCCGCTGGCGGATAAGTGCCTCGTGACAGCGGCGATGCTCTGGTTCGTGGAGATTGGCCAGATGCCCGCTTGGGCGCTGCTGATCGTCATTGTGCGGGAATTTGCAGTCAGCGGCCTGCGAATGATTGCCAGCGATAAGGGGCGGGTCATTGCTGCCGGCTGGTCCGGCAAGGTAAAGACCGCCAGCACCATGGCGGCTATCGTTATCATGCTGCTGATGAACGAGCCGTGGATGCCGGTGCCGGACGTATTGAATTTCCTGTGCGTGGTGGTCATTGTGGTGGCAACGCTGTATTCCGGTGTGGAATACTTTGTGCTGAACCGGGATATTATCGCAACAGCCTGATAAAAATAAAAGCGGCTTGCTCTGCAAGCCGCTTTTGCTTTGTCTTGACAAAGGCAACCCCCGGCTATGCCGGGGGAGAAAAAGAGCTTATAGCGAGGGGCGGAGTA
>ERZ856578.2474-NODE-2474-length-30376-cov-4.529489_pt1 | contig 30376 bp, 23 predicted proteins | sample MGYA00514384_ERZ856578 | MGnify/ENA primary metagenome ERZ856578 (study PRJEB29103, sample SAMN06111958) | human gut metagenome | biome: human gut; feature: ankylosing spondylitis patient; material: healthy_person | host: Homo sapiens | place: China:Hangzhou... | reverse complement strand
GTTTGAGAATTACGACGAGGCGCCCACCAACAGTCTGCTATATTCCCTGTCCATCGGCGCGTATTCGATGGGCAACCTGAACGCGGCCGCCTTTAACCTGCCCCTCAATCACAAGGTGTTCCTCGCGCAATTCGACGCGATCAAAAAACTGGCCGAACAGGGCGGCTGCGTCATTGTGGGCCGGTGCGCGGATTACGCCCTGGCGAATTACCCCCATCTCGTCAATGTGTTCATCTACGCGGACATCAAAAAACGGGCCGCCCGGGTAGCCGAGTACGAGGGCATCCCTCTCAAGGAGGCGGAGGAGCGCGCGCTGAAGACCGATAAGAAACGCGCCAGCTATTATAACTTTTATTCGAACAAAAAATGGGGCGCGGTGGAAAGCTATCATCTGTCGGTGGACAGCGGGGCCATCAATCTCGACAACACCGCCCGGCTGATCCTGGATTTCGCACAGATGAAAGACCCGGTGTAAGGCCGAAAGAACCCCCTCGGGGGCGAATCCAGGATTCGCCCCCGAGGGGGTTTATCGTGCGCGGAAAGACCGGCGCGCCTATACCTGCACCGTATAATCCCACTCACCCGCCGGATTACGGAACACCAGCGCCTTCACACCGTACGCCTCCCCGATTTTTTCGGGGGTGAGGACCTCCTCCGGCGGGCCGCTTGCGAGCACCCGTCCCTCTTTCATCAAAAACAGGCGGGAACAGAAGCGTGCCGCCTGACGCAGGTCATGCAGCACCGCTGTCACCAGCCGCCCTTCCGCGGCCGCCGTCCGGCAAAGCCGGAAGGCCTCACAGGCATGACGGATGTCCAGGCTGGCCGTCGGCTCGTCGAGCAGCAGGCAGGGCGTATCCTGCGCAAGGGCCCGGGCGAGCATCACCCGCTGGCGTTCACCTCCCGACAGACGGCTGGCCGGACGAGAGGCCAGCTCCGCGCAGCCCGCCTGGGTCATAGCCGACGTGACCCGGGGATCCGAGGGGGAGGGGACCGCGAACGCCCCGATCCAGGGACTGCGCCCCATCGCGACGACTTGGGCGGCGGTAAAATCGAAGGGTACCGTGGTATCCTGGTGCATATAGGCGATTTTCCGGGCGAGGACCCGGGGGGGATAGGAGGAAACCGGTTTTCCGTCCAGCCGGATTTCCCCCGCCGCCGGCAGCAGCCCCGCCAGGGCCCGCAGCAGGGTGGTCTTTCCCGCCCCGTTTGGCCCGACGATGCCGGTAAAAGTGCCGGCCCCGGCCTGAAAATCCACCCCCCGCAGGACGGCAATGGTTTCCCCGCTGCCGGACAGAGCCGTATATGAAACGTTTCTGGCTTCCAGCAACCTGGCTGCCCCCTTTCCGTTTATGTCGTTTACAGCCCGCCCATCCGGTTCTTTTTCGAGCAGAGCAGGAACAGGAAATAGGGGGCGCCAAGCAGGGCCGTAACGATCCCCACCGAAAACTCCCGGCCCTGAAATCCCGCGAGCCCCCGCACCAGGCTGTCGCAGAGCACCAGGAACAAACCGCCCCCTAGGGCTGAGGCCAGGCACAGCCGCCGGTGGGACGGGCCTGTAAGTATCCGCATCATATGCGGCACCATCAGGCCCACAAACCCGATCGGCCCTGTTACACAAACGATACAGGCCGTACACAGGGAGGCGAGCAGGATGAACAGGAGACGGCAGCGTCCCGCGTGGAGCCCCAGGGCCCGGGCCTGCTCATCCCCGAGCAGCAGCAGGTCCAGCCGGGAGGATACCAGCAGGGTTGTCGTCACGCAGACGAGCACCGGCACCGCCATGACCAGTACATGTTCCCATCGCCGGTTGGAGAGCCCGCCCATGCTCCAGAACATGTACGCCGTGACCTGGTATTCGTTGGAAACCGAGAGGAGCAGCGATGTCGCTGCACCGAACAGCGCGCTGACCGCCATCCCGCTCATCACCAGCGTGACGGTGGAGGTGCGTCCGCCCCGCCTTCCGGCCGCCGCCGACACGGCGAGGATCAGGGCCACCGCTCCCAGAGCGCCCAGAAAGGATGCTCCCGGCAGAAGATACAGGGACGTGATCCCTGCCGTCATTGACAGCAGGGCGCCGAACCCGCTCCCCGCCGATACGCCGAGCAGGCCGGGATCGGCCAGGGGATTGCGGAACACCCCTTGCATCACGGCCCCTGACAGAGCCAGGCCGCTCCCCGCCAGCAGTCCGCAGAGAACCCGGGGAAGACGGATGGAGACCACCACCGCATAAACCGCAGGATCTACCGCTTCCTTTTCCAGCAGTCCGCAGGCGGCCGCGATCGACTTTACAACGTCCGGCAGGGGGATCCGGGTACTCCCGATCCCGACCGATACCACCGCGGCGAGCAGAAGCGCGGCTCCCCCGATCAGGAGAATTCCGGCAAAGCCTTTGTCCTGTTTTCGCCGCATCGCCGCACCTCCTGTTTGAATCAGAAAAGATAGAAATCGGAATAGAACCCCCAGAGATTTGGGGGCCGCTGGATATCTGTAAGATCGCCCTGGGACCGGCCGGAAGCGTCTTTATAGAAAGATGTCAAAAAACTCAACACCGGTTCCGTGAAGCGTCCGAATATGTCTAGGCCGGGAACCCTAGGGCTTTTGTCCGCTTAGGGCCATGGCGGGAAGCGCCATGAGCGGTGGCCGGTTCAAGGGAGCGCCCGATTTGTGTCTAGGCCGGGAACCGGTCCGGGTAACAAGCCCTGGCAAGCTCCTCCGCGGCATACGCCATGTAATGGGACGTCGATCCCCGGTACTTTTCGGTCAGGGCAACGATGCGCCCGTCCGCCACCGCCGGAACCGTTTTCAGGGTGGCATCAGCCAGGATCGCGGCCTTCATGGCCGCGCCGCCGTCCTCAGTGGCCGAAAAATCCGCCCCATAGGTCACGCCCGACACCACCAGCACCTGCGGCTTCCAATCGTTGACCACGGTTTCCTTGCTGACGTTGGAATATAAAGGAGCCGTGCAGACGTTCCGCACGCCGGCGGCCTCGGCAATGGCCTGGAAGGGGGATCCCTCCCCATAAGCGCACAGCATCCCGTCTGCGGAATACGAGGCCTCGTAATACATCACCTTCACCCGGTCGGCCTCCGGGATATCCTTCACCTTCTCTTTCACGCCGTCCAACCGGGCCTGCATGTCGGAGACGAGCTTCTCCCCTTCATCGGCGGCGAACAGCGCTTTGGAAAGGGTGGTGATCCGGTCGGCGATTTCCTCATAGGTTACGGGAGACGCGAGGGTCAGTACCGTCACACCCGCGCCGGACAGGGTTTGCGCGAGCGCCCCGTCGGCATCGTTGAAGGTGTCCAGCACCACAAAATCGGGGGAGAGGCCGAGAATCGCCTCCGCTTCGCTCGAGACCCGCTTTTCCACCTTGGCCGCTTTGTCCGCCAACGCGGTGGTTACGGGGGCATCCATGTAGGAGGAGAGGCCCACCACCCGTTCGGTGCTTACGAGATCGAGAGTGATCTCGGCTGCCCAAACCGGCAGCACCACGATTTTTTGCGGCGCCTCCCGAATAGTGACGTCGCCGCCAGCGGCGTTTTTAACTGTAACCGGTGCCGCTGCGGCAGCGCTCGTATGGCTGGACGCCGGTCCCCCTGAAGAGGCCGGGACGCCGCTGCCCGTACAGGCAGTTACCGAGAGCGCCAGAGCCGCGGCCAGGGCTGCGATGCCGCTCTTTTTCAAGACCGTTTGCCAGGATTTCATATACTTTCCGCCTTTCCCGCCGGCCATCTCGGCCGGCTTCTTGTTTTCGTATCCCAGTCCCCTAAAAAGGACGGCATCCGGCTCGTGACCGAGCAGGATGCCGTCCGGCGTTTCCCCGATGCGGCGGGAAAACGAAGTCGCACACCAAGCCTGCTCTATCGTCCGTAGAGAGGGGATCGGCCAAGCAGGCAGGTCTTCTGGCTTCCATCCATTTCCGGCCGATCCGCCTTCCCGGTGTCGGCACCAGTGGCGGATCCTGCTTGCGGGGGTTCTCCCCATGCGGACGGTTACAGCGGCGGGACCGCGCGGGATTTTCACCCGCTTCCCTATTCTCCCCCGCGGATCGCCGGATCCGACGGGGGCACCTGCTCGGTTGTCTTCTGAAATACGCCTTTATTCTACACGCTTACGCCTGTGCTGTCAATTCCCCTTCCGCTCTAAACAGCAGGATCCACCGCTGGAAACGCTTGACTTCCCACCGGCTATCCCTTACAATGAACATGACCGTCTGGAACCCGATTTTGATATGCCGCCCGTCTCCAAAACGGCCGGCTGGAACAGAAAGGTGTGTTCATTCATGACCGACGCCATTCACCCCGATACCGACATACAGGCGGAGGAAACCCCCATCCTCACCCTCGACCCTTTTGCCCAGGTGACGCCCGGGCTGGAGCCCGCCGGAGAGGAGGCAATCGTCCCCGTACAGCTCGACGAATCCACACTGACCCCCGCAGAGCGAAAGATGGTGGACGATTTTGCCAGGACCATTGACGTGACCGATACAGGCGTCATCCTCCAATACGGCGCCGCAGCGCAGCAGAAAGTAGCGGGTTTCTCGGAAACAGCGCTGCAGAACGTGCGCACCAAAGATATGGGTGAGGTGGGCGAAATGCTGACGAACCTCGTCGGCCAACTGCGCACCATCACCGACGAGGACGAGGAAAAGGGCTTTTTCGGCTTTTTCCGCAAGGCGGGCAACAAGGTCAGCGCCATGAAAGCTAAATATGACAAGGCTGAAACCAACGTGGAGAAAATCTGCACCGCCCTTGAAAACCATCAGGTCGTCCTCATGAAGGACATCGCCACCCTGGATGAGCTGTACAAGCTCAACCTGACCTATTTCAAGGAACTGTCGATGTATATCCTCGCGGGCAAGAAAAAACTCGGGGAGGTCCGCGCCACCGACCTGCCGGCACTGCAGGAAAAGGCCAAGGCCTCCGGCCTTCCGGAGGATGCCCAGGCCGCCAATGATCTGGACGCCCTGTGTACCCGTTTTGAAAAGAAGATCCACGATCTGGAGCTGACCCGGATCATCTCCATCCAGATGGCCCCTCAAATCCGGCTGGTGCAGAACAACGACACCATGATGACGGAGAAGATTCAATCCACCCTGGTCAACACCATCCCGCTGTGGAAGTCTCAGATGGTCCTGTCCTTAGGCCTTGCCCATTCCCAGCAGGCGATGGAGGCGCAGCGCGCCGTCACCGATATGACCAACGAGCTGCTGAAGAAAAACGCCGACGCCCTCAAGACCGCCACGGTGGAAACCGCCAAGGAGTCGGAGCGGGGTATCGTGGACATGGAAACTCTCAAGCATACCAACGAGTCCCTGATCTCCACCCTGGATGAGGTCATGCGCATCCAGGACGAGGGACGGCAGAAGCGCCGCGAGGCTGAGGCCGAGATCGGCCGGATCGAAGGCGAGCTCAAGCAGAAGCTGCTGCAGCTGCACAACTGACCGGCGTTGTCCGCAGAATAGAAAGCGCCCCAGGATGCTGTCCTGGGGCGCTTTTTGCCTTGCTTACAGATCAATCCGCCCGTAAAGGGTGGCGCTCTGTTCTTTTTCAGATATGGTCTTTTCCGGCGGCGTCCCGCCGTCGGCCATGGGAAGGGGATTGCTGCGGGGCACGAACTCCCGGACCTGGCGGACCGGACGCTCTGGGACCCCATCCGCTGAACGGCGAGCCTCCCGCTGGGGCCGCTCACTGCGCTCCCCGGCACGGGCACGGTCATTCGGCCGGCCGCCGCGCGCCCCGCGTTCCCGCGGAGGCTTGGATTCCCTGCGGACTGGATTGTCGTCCGAAGGGCCCACCACCACATGCCGGTTGGGCTCTGAGCCCACGCTCCAGGAGGTCGCGCCTTCGATCTCCTGCACGGTGGTATGGATGATCCGGCGCTCATAGGGATTCATCGGTTCAAGAGATGTCTTACGGCCGGTCTTGGCCGCCTGGCCGCCGACCTTACGGGCCAATTCGGCCAATGTCTTATCCCGTTTTTCCCGGTAATTTCCCACATCGATGGTCACGCGGTAATAGGCGTTGTCCACCCGATTGGCCACCAGGCCGGTCAGATACTGCAGGGCATCGAGGGTCTCGCCGCGGCGGCCGATGATAAAGCCCACATCGTCTCCGTTCAGTGTCAGTACACAGCCCTCTCCCTGCACCTTGACGTCGATGGAAACCTCACCGGCCCCCATCTGCCGCAGCACACCCCGCAGGTATTCCGCCGCTTTGTCCGCCGGGGATACCTCTGCAAAGGCCTTCACGCGCGCCGGACAGCCGCCAAAAAGACCCAGCGTCTTTTTTTGCGGCATCTGCAGGATTTCAAACTGTGCCGTCTGGACATCCAGGCCAATCTCCCTTGCCGCGGCTTCCTTGGCTTCCTCAAGTGTCGCCGCTTCCTTGATCGCTTCTTTACGCACGGATCTCCGTCCTTTCACGTCACCGGAAGTTCCGGTTAATTTTCGTCCTGGGATCCGGCCTGCCCGTCTTCTTCAGAGGGCGTGGGCTCGCCGGAGGACTTTTCATCGGCGGCGGGTTCCGTCCCATCTTCAGGCTTCGTCTCTTCCGCCGCGGCCTTCTTCTTCAGTTTGTTGGGATTTTTCGTCGCTTGGACCGGTTTTTTGTTGGAGGCCTCCAGCCGGGCCTGCTCGGCGGCCTCGGCCTCCTCCTTGGCTTGGCGGCGGGCTTCTTCCTCCTCGCGGATACGCGCTTCCTTGAGCCGCTTTTTGTCCTCGGCCTTCTTGCGGCGGCGTTCCTCGTATTCCTTTTCCGCCTGGGCGCGGATCTTGGCCGGATTATAAATCTGATTGAGCAGGATCGTCTGCGCCACCGCGATCACGTTGGAGCAGATCCAGTAGATGCCGACGCCGCCCGGTACCGTAAAGGTGATGAACAGGGAGAACGCAGGCATGAGCACCAGCAGCATGACGTTGCTGCAGCCCTGGCCGGGCTGCTGCTCGCCGCTGGTGGCCATCTTGGTAAAGCGCATGGAAATCAGGCTGGACGCCAGGGCGGTCAGGCCGGAAATCAGCGGGATCAGCCACAGGATATTGATATCGCCGAATCCCGAAAAGGGATTGTCCAGCATAGTCCGGCCAAAGAAATCGAAATTGCGCCGGATAGCCTGCATCTGCTCGTAATAATCCGCGCCCGACAACTCTCCCCGTTGGGCGGGATCCATCGCGTCAATGGCCGCGACGACCTCCCCCTGGTTGGCGGAAAGCACTTTGAGCATCCGCAGTTCCCGGTAGTAGCTGTTCGGATTCGCGTCGGCCTGGGTAATTTTATTCGGCGTGAGGATATCATTGCCGTTCTCGTCAACCGGGTTGGTCACCGTGACGATGGCGGTATCAATGACGGCGGAAGGGATTTTCTGCAGATGGGTCAGCGGCTTGTAGATCACCGAGATAATGCCGAACAGCACCACCATCTGCACGATCATCGGCAGACAGCCGCCGGTCAGGCTGACACCTTCCTTTTCATAGAGCTCCATCTGCTTTTGTTGGAGCTTCTGCTTATCCTGCGCATATTTTTTCTGCAGGCGTTCCAGGCGGGGAGCAAGCTTGGCCCGGTCGGCCTGGCTTTTCTGAGATTTTAGGGAAAGGGGGAAAGTGATCGCCCGGACCAGGAGGGTGAATAAAAAGATCGAAACAAAATAGTTCGGGATGAACTGGTAGATGAAATGCAGCAGCCAGCCGAGCGGCACGGCCAAGATGTTGAAAATGGCGCCCATCGTTGTCCTCCAATCCTCCGGCGGTCAGCGGTCATTATCCCCGCCGGGGCTTTTTCTCTTTGCGCGGCTTTTTTTCCGGAACCGGGTCATATCCATGCCCGCCCCACGGGTTGCAGCGCAATATGCGCCACAGGGCGAGTCCCGTCCCTTTGAAGGCGCCGAACCGTTCAATCGCCTCGAGTGCGTAAGCGGAGCAGGTCGGCGTAAAGCGGCAGGCCGGCTGTGTATGGGAGGAGATGGCCCGCTGGTAAAACCGGATCAGTGCGATCAGCACCCGTTTCATGCCGGCAATACACCGGCCTTTCGCAGATGGGCCGCCATTACTCCGGCAAGGACGGTGCTTTTTATCGCCGCGGTGCGCACCCGCGCGACAAACACGATGTCATAGCCTTTCCGGAGTTTTGGGGAAAGGGACCGGTAAGCTTCCCGAATCACGCGGCGGCAGCGGTTCCGCGCCACGGCGGACCCAATCTTTTTGCCGGTCGTGATTCCCACCCGGGTCACGCCCAAGCGGTTTTTCCGCACATAGGTAACCAGGGCGGGATGCACCTGGCTCCCGCCGTGATAATAGGCGGTGCGGAAATCCTTGTTCAGCTTGATGGTCACCGGTTTGTTCGGATTCATCCGCTCACACTTTCCCTTGCGGTCGTTTTAAAACGGCAACGGGCCGGCTCATCCCGTATCGGGAGGGCGCGATGGTCAGAAAGCTGCGAACTGGGAAAGAGCCTGTCCTTTTGTTCTTCAAACGCCCCGTCCCCACCTATAAAAAAAAGCCACACTACGGTGGCCCTTTTTAATAGGTGAGTCGTTTCCTACCCTTGGCTCTGCGGCGAGCCAGCACCTTGCGGCCATTGGCGGTTGCCATTCTCTTGCGGAAACCATGTTCCATCTTGCGATGCCGTTTTTTCGGCTGATACGTGCGAAGCATGTTCCATCCTCCTTTCGCCTTGCGAGACTTTATTATATATCAGTCTCTTTTCAAATGTCAATACAGAAAACACAAAAACCCATGTTTTTTCCCGATTTTGAATTTTTCAGCACTTTCCCCGAACCAAACAGGCTTTTCTGTCACACGATCCCTTTCTTTTCGGCTAGAAAAGCCCGATTTGCCGCTTTGCATTAAATTAAGGGGAAAACTGCCCCTACAAAAAATCTTCCTTTTTCGCATTGTAACCGGGGGGAAAATGTGATACAATAGGATGTACGCCCGTATCCATTTTTTTGTCGGGAGATATTTTGTATCAACCGGCCCGGATCGCCGCCGGCCGGTTTTTTCCACGAAGGAGTTATGCCGTCTATGGAAACCATCAAAGAGGCCTGGTCCGGGATCCTCGATTATCTGCACCGGCAGGACGATATCAGCGAAGTCGCCTACAATGTCTGGATTTCCTGTATCGAACCCCGCTCTATCGAAGACGGGGAGGTCGTGGTATATGTACATACCCAGTTCCAGAAAAAAATCATCCGGGAACATTATGCCGGCAAACTGTGCGATGCTTTTCTGCAGGTGCTCGGCCTGCCGCTCGGACTGACCATCCTCTCCGGGGAAGATGACGCCTCCTCTGCTGCAAAAATCGGGGGAGACAATCCCGATCCCGGTAATCTATTCGGCCAGAAAAGTTCGGATTATGAATATTCCTTTGAAAATTTCGTGGTCGGGCCTTCCAATAAATTCGCGCACGCTGCCTCCCAGGCGGTGGCCAGCAAACCGGCCGGTTATTATAATCCTTTATTTATATATGGAGGCTCCGGCCTCGGCAAAACTCACCTTCTGTATGCCATCTGCAATGAGATCAAACGGAACGATCCTTCCCTGCGGATCCTCTATACCAAGGGTGAGATCATGACGAATGAACTCATCGAGGCCATCAAAAACGGAACGACAGCGGAATTCCGCACCAAATACCGGCAGGTGGATGTTCTCCTGGTCGACGATATCCAATTTATCTCCGGCAAGGTCAGCACTCAGGAAGAATTCTTCCACACCTTCGATACTCTGCATTCAAACAGCAAACAAATCGTCCTGACCTCTGACCGCCCTCCCCGGGAGATCGCCACCCTGGAAGACCGGCTGCGCACCCGTTTCGAAATGGGCCTCCTCGCCGATATCCAGCCGCCGGATTTGGAAACCCGCATCGCGATCGTCAAGCGGAAAGCGCAGCTTCTGGATTTCGCCGTCACCGACGACATCGCGGAATATCTCGCCACCCAGCTCAAAAGCAATGTCCGCCAGCTCGAAGGCGCCGTCCGCCGTATGCAGGCCCTCTGCCTGATCGACGGAGACCATCCCTCTCTCATTATCGCCCAAACCGCTATCCGCGATATCCGAAACGATAATCAGCCCGTTCCTATCACCGTCGAACGGATCATCAATGAGGTGGCCCGCACCCTTTCCGTCACGCCTGAGGATATCCGGTCAAATAAGCGGTCCGCGCCGATTTCCCAGGCCAGGCAAGTAGCGGAATATGTCGTACGCAACATCACCGGGCTGCCTATGAAGGCTATCGGCGAGGAATTCGGCACGCGAGACCATTCCACGGTGGTTTACGCCTTGCAGAAGGTGGAACAGCGCATGAATCAGGATCCCTCTTTCAAAGGACTTGTCCAGGATATCATCAAAAACATTTCGGAAAAGTAACGGCGGGTTCAACCATGAGTATTGTGAAAAGCCGGTGGAGTCCGGTGAAAGATCCGTCAAGGCTTTTTCCTTGCTTTTCACGAAGTCTTCCACATTCCACAAACCGGATTCCCCAGGCTGGGGAATCCGGAAAACCCCTTTCACTTTTCCCCCGTTTTCGCCACCGAAAGGTTCACCAATCCGATTTCGTTTTTTCTGAGGGCTTATGCGCCTTTTCGCGCTTTTCCACTCTTTCCACTGCCCCTACTATAGACGACGAAAAAAGAAAAAGAAGATTTATATATATCCTGCTTTGTCCCCTCGGAATCAGTCTATGTGGACAAGGCCCCAAATAGAACACACAACCCACTTTTTTTGAAAGGACGGATCGTATGCATATTCTCTGTGACAAACAGGCCCTTATCGATGCCGTCGGGAACGTGCAGAGGGGTGTCTCCGGAAAATCCACCCTTCCCGCTCTCGAAGGGATCCTCCTGCGTGCAACGGGCAGCTCCCTTTTTCTGGCCGGCTATGACCTGGAAATGGGCATCACGAAAACGATTGAAGCCCAGGTCAATGAACCCGGGGAGATCGTCCTCACCGCCCGGCTGTTCGGTGACATCGTCCGCCGGCTGCCTGGCGAGGATGTCACACTCTCGAGTGACGATAAGTATAACACCCTGATCCGCAGCGGAATGACGGAATTCACTATCATGGGAATATCCGCCGGGGAATATCCCGAACTGCCTTCGGTCAGCGACGGGGTGGGGCTCACCCTTCCGCAGAATCTGCTCCGGTCGATGATCCGGCAAACTCTCTTTGCCGTCGCCCAGACCGATGCCCGGCCGGTTCATACCGGTGTCCAGTTTGAACTGGAGGAGGGTGTCCTTCGCCTGGTAGCGGTGGATGGTACCCGCCTCGCGATGCGGAAGGAAGAAGTCAAAAGCGGGGAGACCATGCAGTTCGTGGTACCCGGAAAGACCCTTTCCGAAGTGCTCAAGCTCCTTTCAGACGAAGACACCCCCGCCGCCCTGGCGGTAGGACGCCGTCATATTGTGTTGGAAATCGGCGGATATGCGGTCATTTCCCGCCTGCTCGACGGAGAATTCCTGCCTTATCGCAAAGCAATCCCCCAGGGTTCTACCACCACTATCAAGGTGGGAACACGGTCGCTGATGGATGCGGTGGAGCGTGCCTCCCTGGTTATCAACGACCGGCTGAAATCCCCCTTGGTCTGCCGGTTCCAGGACGGACAGATCCATGTATCCTGCACCACCCCTCTCGGCAGTGCGAGTGATGTCATTGGCGCGTCGATTGAGGGAAATGAAGAGGAAATGGGTTTCAACAGCCGGTTTCTCCTCGACGCCCTCAAAAATGCGGAGACTGACGAGGTGCGGCTGGAGCTCAGCGGTCCTTTATCCCCCATGAAGATGCTGCCGCTGGAAGGGGACAGTTTCCTCTTCCTGGTACTGCCGGTGAGGCTGAAAAAATGACGGAAACAACACAGGAAATCCATACCCCTTTCATCCGCCTGGATGCGCTGCTCAAGCTGACGGGTCTCGCTGAGACCGGCGGCCAGGCCAAATGGATGGTTCTCGAAGGCCAGGTAAAAGTGGGCGGGGAGGTTTGTCTCCAGCGAGGGCGAAAGCTGTATCCCGGTGATCGGATGGAAGCCGGGAACAGGGCCGTAACGGTGACGGCGGCGGATTAAACGGCCGCGGCTAACCGAACAGGATGCCATCCAATGGCCGGGAGGGAATCAGCCATGCGGGCCGAACGAATGGAACTCCGGGATTTCCGGAACCTGCGGGAAACCGTCTGGCAGCCCGGGCCCGGCATCAATGTCATCTGGGGAGAAAATGCGCAGGGGAAAACCAATCTGCTCGAGGCTTTATGGCTCTTTACCGGGTCGAAAAGCTTTCGAGGGGCCAGGGATCGGGAATTGATCGCGCTGAGCCAGACCGAGGCGCAGTTGAATTTGGCCTTTTACGCCGAGGATCGGCGGCAGGAAGCGGCGATCAAAATCGGGTCCCGCCGGACGGCTGAACTCAATGGGATTCCCCAATCCTCGGCTTCCTCTCTGGCCGGACATTTCTGCGGGGTGGTGTTTTCGCCCGCCCATCTCACCCTGATCAAGGGGGGACCGGAGGAACGCCGCCGTTTTGTCGACGCGGCTTATTGCCAGCTCCGCCCGGGATATCTCGGGGGCCTGCGGGAATATATGCGGGCGCTCGCGCAACGGAATAATTTGCTGAAGGACTGCCGTGGCCACGGTGATCTGGCCATGATGCTGGATGTCTGGGATCAGCGGCTGGCGATGGCCGGTGCCCGGCTTCTGCGGGCACGAAGCGCGTATATCGCGCGGCTCCAGCCGGCGGCAATCGAAATTTACCGCGGCTTGTCTGCGGGGAAAGAGGCTTTCGATGTCCGGTACCGGCCAGCCGGGGAAGGACTGGATGCCCTCCTCGGACAGGATGATAAGACCTTGGCGTCGGCTTTATACCAGCTTTTTGGAGGAAACCGGGATGCGGATATCGCGGCCGGGTTCACGACGGCCGGTCCCCACCGGGATGACCTGGAGGTGGAGATCGCCGGCCTGCCGGCCAGAGTATACGGATCCCAGGGCCAGCAGCGTTCGGCCGTTCTTGCGCTCAAGCTCGCGGAGGCGACGCTCCTGCGTACCGTGACCGGGGAACAGCCCGTCGCCCTGCTCGACGATGTGATGAGCGAGCTCGATGCATCCCGGCAGGATTATATCCTCAACCACATCCACGACTGGCAGGTTTTTGTCACCTGCTGTGATCCGGAGCCTCTCCGCCGTATGGAAGGCGGGGTGGAGTTTCACATGAAACAAGGGGTGCTCGAAGCGTGATCCGCTGCCGGGACATCCGAAAAGGAGGCGGCCCGATGTATCTGCATCTCGGCCAGGAAACGGTGGTCAGACTGCGGGAGGTTGTGGGAATTTTCGACATGGAAAACGCCACCATCTCTAAATATACCCGTCAATTTCTCGCCGACGCGGAGAAGGGCGGCCGGGTGTGCAACGTGACGATGGAACTGCCCAAATCCTTCGTGGTCTGCGTCGACCGGGACGGGACGGAGACTGTGTATATTTCCCAGATCTCCTCCGCTACCCTGCTCAAACGGGCGGGATTTGTAGAAGGGTTATCAAACGTCTGAACACGGCAAACGAATGGGAGGAAGCTCCGACATGAGTACGGAAATGGAAATGGATCAAGCCCTCGAAAGCGCGATGACCCGCGCCGACAACGAGGTGTACGACGAAAGCCAAATACAGGTACTGGAAGGACTCGAGGCGGTACGCAAACGCCCGGGCATGTATATCGGCTCCACCGGCCCCCGCGGCCTGCACCATCTGGTATATGAAATTGTGGACAACTCCATCGACGAGGCGCTCGCCGGTGTGTGTACCCATATCGAGGTGGAGGTCCTTCCCGGTGACGTCGTCACGGTACGGGACAACGGCCGCGGTATCCCGGTGGGGATGAATGAAAAGCTGGGGCTGCCCTCAGTCACGGTGGTTCTCACCGTGCTGCACGCGGGCGGCAAGTTCGGGGGCAGCGGCTATAAGGTTTCAGGCGGCCTGCACGGCGTGGGTTCCTCGGTGGTCAATGCCCTGTCCGAATGGCTGGAAGTCGAGGTGTCCAGGGAAGGACACATCTATGCCCAGCGGTTCGAACGGGGGGTGCCGGTGGACGATCTTGCCGTTATTGGTGATACCGATGCGACCGGCACCCTGATCCGGTTCAAGGCGGATCCCGCGGTCTTCACCGAAACCACCGAATACGAATTCGACGTGCTGCAGAAGCGGTTGCGGGAACAGGCCTTTCTTAATGCCGGGCTGAAGATCACCCTCACCGACTCCCGGGATCCGGAGAACACGGTTTCGCAGGAGTACTGCTACGAAGGAGGAATTTCTTCCTTCGTCGAGTTCATGAACAAGACCCGTGGATATCAGGTTCTCCACGATCAGGTGGTGCATATGTCCGCCACCGATGGGGATTCCATCGTCGAGGCCGCGTTCCAGTACAACGACAGCTATAATGAAAACATCGTCTCCTTTGCCAACAACATCCACACTGTGGATGGCGGCGTTCATGAAAATGCCTTCAAAACCGCCATTACCCGGATTTTCAACGATTATGCCCGGCGGCATTCCATGCTCAAGGACGCCGACGCCAACCTCAAGGGCGATGACGTGCGGGAGGGTATGACGGCCGTCGTCAGCGTCAAACTCAAGGACGCCCAGTTCGAGGGACAAACCAAGGCCAAGCTGGGCAACACCATCATCGGGCCATTGGTCAATTCCCTCCTGAATGACAAACTGGTGCCGTTTCTGGAGGAAAACCCGGCCGTGGCCAAGGCGATTCTCGAAAAATCCATCAACGCCGCCCGGGTACGGGAAGCCGCGCAGAAGGCCCGGGAACTGGCGCGGAAAAAAAGCGGCCTCGCCAACACCCGCATGCCCGAAAAGCTAGCCGACTGCATCTGGAGCGATGCGGATCGGACCGAGCTGTATATCGTCGAGGGCGATTCGGCCGGCGGTTCCGCCATCCAGGGGCGGGATCGCAACTTCCAGGCCATCCTCCCCCTGTGGGGTAAGATGCTCAACGTGGAAAAGGCCCGGCTTGACAAGGTATATGGCAACGAAAAGCTGATCCCGATCGTCATTGCGCTCGGCTGCGGGATCGGAGATGATTTCGATCTGTCCAAGCTGCGATACGGCAAGGTCATCATCATGGCAGATGCCGACGTGGACGGTTCCCACATCCGTACCCTACTGCTGACTTTCTTTTTCCGCTATATGCGGCCGCTGGTGGAGGAGGGGCATGTCTATATCGCTCAGCCGCCTCTGTTCAAGGTTTCCCGCGGCAAACAGGTGCGGTATGCCTTTTCCGATCCGGAACGGGATAAATACATCGCGGAACTCGGCGGCAATGCCGATATCCAGCGATACAAGGGCCTCGGTGAAATGGATCCCGAGCAGCTGTGGGAGACCACCATGGATCCGGCTTTCCGCACCATGCTCAGGGTGGAGCTCGAGGATGCGGAGGCGGCCGACGAGGCTTTCACCATCCTGATGGGGGACAAGGTGGAGCCCCGCCGGGAATTCATCGAACGCAACGCCAAATACGTGTCCAATCTGGACATTTGAGGGGTGCCGCTGTGGAAAAGTGGGATATCGTCTACACCTCTACACAGGAGGACCTTTACCGGGCCCTGAAATATGGCGATGTCCGCCGGGTCGGCACGGCTGGGCGGATCGTGGAAACGGTCGTCCTGGGCCTGCTGGCGGTTTGGTGTATCGTGCCCTTTTTCGCACAGGGGACCGAAGCGCTCGGCAGCCTGCTGCTGGGATTGGTCGCCCTCTTCCTTCTGGCCGCGCTGTGGCTGGTGCCGGAATGGCGGGCCCGGGCTGTGTCGCGGCAGGAAGCGCGGGACCGCCGCCCCACCCGGCTTCGGGTGTATGACGAGGGACTGCGATATGGGCAGGCGGAGGAGCTTCACGCGTTCGGGACCGAGCACGTGACCGCCCTGCCCGGCCTGTTTATCCTGCGGTACGGCAGGGAGCTGGTGCCGCTGCCCCACCGGGCGCTGCCTCCGGACTGTCTCGCCTTCCTCCGGGGAAAATGGGAGGAACCCTCGGATCCGCTGGACGGTGCGGCGCTCTGATTCTTTTTTCACCCGGACCCGTAGAGAAAGGGGAAGTCCCCATGGCTTATGAAAACCAGCCCCGGGCCGAGTTCCCGGTTACCGTCACAAAAGACGAATATATCCGTGCCGCTCTGCTCGCCGCCAGGCGGACCGGCGCCCTGCGCTCCACTCCCGCCGTGGTGGCGGCCGCGGCGCTTGTTTTGCTCCTGGGTGTTTTTTCAGTCGGATGGACAGGGGTGCCACTTTCGGTTTCAATCTTATTCTGTGCGCTCTGTCCCCTGATCCTGCTGCTCTTTTTCGTGGCGGAGCCCGGAGCGGTGCGCCGTCAGGCCGGCCGGGACTATCAGACCTATGCGGCGCTTCTCTGTCCGGCCACGCTGCGGATTTTTCCCGACAATGTGGTGACGGTGGCGCCTCATCTGACCCTGACCGATCAATACGCCCTGATGCCGGAGTGTATAGAAACGCCGGAGCTTCTGGTTTTCCTAAAGGACCGGGAACGCTTCCTCGTCCTGCCCAAGCGCTGTATGCCCGAGGAACAGCGGGAGGCCTTGCTTGAGCAGTTCCGCATTACGTTTGTGCGGCGGCGGCGCCGGATGAGCAACTGGTTGTTCTAACGGGAAACCGTCTATGGAAAAGGAGGTGGCCCTATGTCCAGCAAGGTTCCTGTGCACGGAGGGGATGACGATGTGCTGTCTCTCTGTGTCCTGATCACGCGGGAGGATTATCTGCAGTACGCGGCACAGCTCCGGCGGGAGCAGCGGCGGGGCCATTTGCCCTTTATTACCGGCGGCGGCGCCGTTCTCGTCTTCCTCGGCCTGGCCGGCCTCTTTTTCGGCAGCGCGATTTCCCTGGCACCGTCGGTCGCAGCGGGGATGCTGCTGGTGGGGGCCTTCCTCATCGGATACGACGGGCTGTTCGCACCCCTTCTCGATAAAGGGGCGGCAGCCAGGGAATTCGATGAAAAGCCGGAGCTCGGCATGGCGGGGACCTATCGCTTTACCCCGGACGGGGTGGAAATCCGCAACGGCCGCATTGAGGGTACCCTGCCCCGCGCCCAAGTGACCAGCGCGGCCGAGACGCAGAGCTTGTTCAGCATTGCCTTCGGCCGGGAGGTGCGCATCCTGATTCCCAAGCGGCTGCTCGGGGAGGAAGAATGCCTGCGGCTGCGGGACTGGCTCTCCTCCGGGAAGAAAGAGGCATAATATGGATACGACATATACACAGCCGGCCCCTCTGGAACCAGGCGGGGATACTACCTTTCCTGCCGATCTGACACGGGGCGAATATATCCGGTTCCAGGAGCTCCTGTTCCGGAACGGTCCGTCCTTCCGGCTCCGCACGGCGCAGCTGGTGATCACCGCGGGGATGCTCGGGATTTGCATCTTGTTCCTGGTCATGACGGCCCGTTCCGGAAACGGGCTTGATATCTCGCTTCTCCTCATGGTTCTGTTGCTGGTCCTGATGGAGGTCTATCTCTTCGTCATGCTGCCCCGTCAGATGCGGGTCCGTGCCGGCAGGAGCTATGACCAATCCCTTATGACGGGATACCGGTATGAGGGATTGGTGACCGTGGGCCCGGCTTCGATCCGGAAAACGACGGCGAAGGCGGTGACGGAAATCCCGTTTGCCGCCTGTACCCTGTACATCGAGGCGGCCGACATGCTGGTGTTCGGCGGGACGGAAGGGCGGTCCATCGTGCTGCCCGCCCGCTGCCTGACCGGTCCCGACGCCGCGCTCGTCCGGCAGATGGCGTTAACCTATGTTCCCGGACCGCGCCAGCTCCTGTATGGGAGGCTGGTTCCTGGTGCCGCCGTCCGCCTGCCAGAGCCCGATCTCTCTCCTCTCCCGGAGGAGGATGCCGAGCTTTCGATCCGGATGGAATACACAGAAAAGGAATTTATCCGGCTGATGACCGCCTCTTCGGTGGATGGATTCATCAAAAACCTGCCCAATCTCGGGTTCTTTGCCTTTTTGCTCGCCATGTCGTTTGAGCTCTGGATGGGTCTGCCTGGCGTCCCGGTATTCCTCCTCGTGGTGTTGGGGATGTTTTTAGCCGGATATTTCACCAGCCGCGCCCGCGCCGGACAGGTGATCCGGATGTCGGGAGGAGAGGCATTGCGTTTGTCGGTGGATTTCACCCCTTCCGGCCTGACCTTGCGTGGTTCGGCTGGAAAAGAGAAAGAACTGCGCATTCCCTGGAAGGCGATTTCGAGGGCGGTGGAACGGCCTGACCGGGTGGATTTTTATACCCATTCCCTGGCCGTGACCCTCCCCAAGCGGTGCATCGAGGACCTGGACGCTTTGAAGCGTCTGGTGGATGACCGGATGCCCCATAAACCTGAGTCCTGACCGATTTTCTCACGAAAGGGTGAGCCCTATGGACGAACAGAACCGCCGCCCGGATCCACAGCCGGAATCCTGGCTGGACACGCTGCCGGAGCGGCCGGATTCCGGGCACGGCCAGGTTCCTGTGCCGGCGGAGCCGCCGCCGTCCCGGGAAATCCCGGAGGGACAAGCGCCTCTACCCCCGGTTCCCACGCCGGGCGGATGGGACGACGCTGGGGGGACTGATTTCCAAAACGCCCCCGTGGCGGTGCCCTCTTATGGAGTCCCCGCGCCGTATACCGTGCCGCCGGCTTCCCCTTACGGGACGGTACCGGGGACGCCTTATGGCGTACCTCCGGCCTATCCTGCCGCGCCGCCCGCAGGTTTCCCGCCTTACAATCAGCCGAGCGGCGGATACCCGCCGTCCGGAATGGGATATCCGCCCGCGCCAGCAGGAACCCCCATGGGGATTCCTTCCGAATGGGGAGGAGCCGCCAGCGTGGGATTTTTTGGAGACCCTTCCCCGGTTCCGCAGGAACCGGAAGAGAAGGCGGACCCGTCCCGGCTGCGTATCCTGGTCGCGGGGCGGCCGCTGACCCTGATGGAATATTTGGAAATTCTTCGGTTGTCCTCCGGGCATGGGACGACCCTGCTGGTCGCGTTGGTCCTGCTGGTCCTGCTGTTTGAATGGATGGCGATCGGGGATGCGGCGCTCGGTGGAAACGACGCGCTCATGAGCGCGACCTTCCTGCTCGTGATGGTTTCCTCCCTTCTCCTGCTCTTGGGGGTGGTGTGGAGCAGGCTGCGAACCGATCGGAAACGCCGGCTGGCCTACTCCACCATGATGGCCGATCCGGCGGCGGTGCAGGGCCGCAAGCTCGAGTTTTATGACGACCGGATCGAGTCGGTATCGGCCCGGGGAACCAGCGTGATCCCCTTTGCGGACGTGACCGCCTATATCGAAACGATGCGGGTCATCGCCCTCGTTTCCGGAGACCGCTGCATCTACATCCGAGGGCAGGATCTCACGGCCTATGACGCCGGCCTCATCCGCTCCTTCCTGCGCACCCGTGTACCGGCCAAGCTGGTGCGGATTAAGGCGCCTCTGATCCCCTGCCTGTACGACCCGCTGCCGATCCCGGTCTTTTCGAACCGCGACGAGGTGCTCGCCCGCGCTTGTATTCCCTACACCAAGCAGGCAGAGAGGCGTACCCGTATCCAGCGGTTTCTGTCTGCCCTGCCGGTGGTGCTGCCGATGCTGCTGGCCCTGGCGACGGCGATGGCCCAGTATGTCGTCCTGACCAACTGGTTTCTGCTCGATGTCGCGGCCTTTTTTACGGGTTTTACCGCTGTGTATCTGCTCGCGGGAGCGGTTCTCCTTGCCTTCGGGCTCCGGAAACACGCGGATGAGGCGGACGATGCCCTACATCTGGCCGTCACCCGCGACGGTATCGCGTTTTACCACAAGGGCGTCGCCGGATTTGCCGTCAGGGCGTGCGTGCGGCCGGCGGCCGCGGCCGGTGGGGTTCGCCTGATCCTGCCCCATACCTCGTATTTCATCCCGGAATGGGCGATGGAACAGCCCACCCAGTTCCGGTCTGTGCTCGGCCTGTAACGGCGAAAGGAGTTGTCACCTTTGGAGGAACAAACCAACACCCCCAATTCCAAGCTGATTACGGTCAACCTGGAAAAGGAAATGAAAAAAAGCTTTCTGGAATATTCGATGTCGGTCATCGTGGCCAGGGCCCTGCCGGATGTCCGGGACGGACTGAAGCCCGTCCACCGGCGGATCCTCTATACCATGCACGAAAACGGGCTTACCCCCGATAAAGCCTACCGTAAGTGTGCGGATACCGTGGGCACCGTGCTGGGGCGGTACCATCCTCACGGCGATGCCTCGGTATACGACGCGATGGTCCGTATGGCACAGGATTTCTCTCTGCGCTATCCCCTCATCGACGGCCACGGCAACTTCGGTTCGGTCGACGGGCATCCCGCCGCGGCCTATCGGTATACCGAGGCCCGGATGAGCAAAATGGCGCTCGACATGCTCGCCGACATCGACAAGGAGACGGTAGACTTCGCCTCCAACTACGACGACCGCCTGCAGGAGCCGATGGTGCTCCCCTCCCGGTTCCCCAACCTTCTGGTCAACGGCTCCACCGGTATCGCGGTCGGCATGGCGACCAATATCCCGCCTCACAACCTCTGTGAGGTCGTGGACGCCATCTGCCTGCTCATCGACAATCCGGACGCCGGGCTGCCCGAACTGATGGATCATATCAAGGGGCCGGATTTCCCCACCGGCGGCGTCATTATGGGTTATGCGGGGATCCGCGCGGCTTACGCGACCGGGCGGGGCCGGATCGTGGTGCGGGCCCGCACCGAGATCGAGGAAGTGAACAACCGTTTTCGTATCGTCATCACCGAAATCCCGTACCAGGTCAACAAGCTCAATCTGGTCAAGTCCATCATCGAGCTGGCGGACGAGAAACGGGTGGAGGGGATCCACGACGTGGTCGACCATTCCTCCCGTGAAGGGATGCGGATCGTCATCGACCTGAAAAAGGACGCCAATCCCCAGGTGGTGCTCAACCAGCTCTTCGCCTTCACCCAGATGCAGACCACCTTCGGCGTGATCATGCTGGCCCTCGTCGGCGGCGAGCCCCGTATCCTCACCCTCAAGCAGATGCTCGAGGAATACATCAAGTATCAAAAAGAGGTCATCACCCGCCGCACCCTGTTCGAGCTGGCCAGAGCCAAGGAGCGCGCCCATATCTTCGAGGCGCTCAAGGTCGCGGTGGATTTCATCGATGAGGTCATCTCCATCATCCGCTCATCGAAGGATGTGCCGGAATCCAAGGCCAACCTGATCGAGCGGTTCGGATTCGACGACGTGCAGGCTGACGCCATTGTCAAAATGACGCTGGGCCGCCTCTCCGGTCTGGAGCGGCAGAAGATTGAGGACGAGCTGGACGCGCTGCACGCCCGCATCGCCTCCCTGGAGGAGATCCTCGCCGATGAGCACAAGATTCTCGCCATCGTCAAGGACGAATGCCTCAAAATGCGGGACAAGTACGGCGACGAGCGCCGCACCGAGATCTCCGCGGTCTCGGGTGAGGTCGACATCGAGGATCTGATCCCGGTGGAGGAATGCGTCCTCACCCTGACCCAGTTCGGCTATATCAAGCGCCAGGCCGCCGACGTGTACAAAACGCAGCGCCGGGGAGGCCGGGGAATCATGGGCATGGCGACGCGGGACGAGGACGTCACCGAGACTATGTTCCTGTGTTCCAGCCATGACTATGTGATGTTCTTCACCTCGGCTGGGCGGGTTTATCGGCTGAAATGCTATGAAGTGCCGGAGGGCAGCCGGACTTCCAAGGGGATGAATCTGGTCAATCTGCTGCCTCTGGCGCCGGAGGAAAAAGTCACCGCGATGATCCGGGTTTCAGAGTTTTCGGGAGACCAGTACCTGTGCATGGTCACCCGCCGGGGTGTCATCAAGCGGACCCGCCTCGACGCCTATTCCAACGCCCGCAAGAGCGGCCTGATCGCCATTGACCTCGACGAGGGGGACGAGCTGGCCTGGGTGCGGATGACCGACGGCTACCAGCGCCTGATCGTCGCGACCAGGGGCGGCATGGCCATCTGCTTTGACGAAAACGACGCCCGTGTGGTCGGCCGTGCCGCCCGTGGCGTCAAGGCTATCACCCTCGATGAGGGGGACGAAGTGGTCGGCATGTCGATCCGCCGGGAGGGCGGCTTGCTCCTGACCGTCACCGAAACCGGCTACGGCCGGTTGAGCGAGCTGACCGACTACCGCATCCAGTCGAGAGGCGGCAAGGGCCTGACCAATTACCACACCGCCGAATATGGCGATGTGGCTGGGATCAAGGTGGTGGATCCGGAGGATGACGTGATCCTCATTTCATCCGAAGGTATCATCATCCGAATGCAGGCCTGTGAGATCCGCCTCTGCCGCCGCCCATCCAAGGGGGTACGGGTCATGCGGGTGGAAGAAGGGGATCGGATCGTGTCCCTGGCCCGCATGCCGCATGAGGAGGAGCAGCCGGAGGAAGAGAGCACGGAAGAAGCGGGCGAGTCGGCGGTCCCGGACGCGGATGAGGCGCCGGCAGGAGCGCCGAAGGCTGAAGAGCCTTCCCAACCGGAGACCTGACCGGAGGCGGCGCGGCGCCGTTCTGACAACAACATCTGTAAATCAGAAAAAAATTCCCCGGGGGAATGGGGTTATTCCCGCCGATATTTCGCCATACGGCGGGATTGGAAGCCTGGACATCCGATAAGGATGTCCAGGCTTTTTTCATACATGAGCAGAAAAAAGCCCCCATATTTAGAAAAACACATGATTATTTTCGAAAAATATTCACTATTGTTGAAATAAACCCATAATATAAAAATTATTTTTATAAATATATTGAAAATATACTTGAACAATGATAATATGTGGGAGAAATTTGGGAAAATGGGGTGTGTTTATGAAACGGGGAAAACGAGGGATGATGAGAACAATTGCGGCCTTTTGCAGTGTCGTGCTGCTGCTCGAGATGGGGCCGGCAGCGTCACTGGCCGAGACGGCGGAGAATCTTGCGGCGCAGGAGGCGGAGAGGGGGCCGGCATCCACGACCGCTGTCCTGCTGGAGGAGGACCAGGAAATCCGGGAAGAAAACGTGAAATATTTTTTCAGATCGGACGGCAATCGGGAAGCGGCCGTTTATCAGGAACCGGTCCACTATCAGGAAGACGGCACATGGAAAGATATCGACAATACCTTGGTTGAAGTGGAGACGGAAGACGGAAAAACCGCCTTTCGCAACAAGGAAAACGATCTGAAGGTCACACTGCCCCAGACTCTGGCGTCCAGTGAGGAAGTGGCGGTGTCGTATCAGGACCACCGGCTCTCTTTCCGCTTGAAAGAGGACACGCCAGCCGCGAAGGCCCGCAGCCGGACCGCCGGCACGGCCACGCTGCATCAGCCCTCGCCCTGCCGCCTGGAAGAGCTGCAAGCCGCCTACCAAAACCGTAAGGCGGAGACGGCTGGGACGGAAATGGCGGCACGCCCCCGGCTTCTCCATGCGGAGGCGCCGGATATTGTGTCTCTGAGCGACTCTGAGCTGGCCGACGCGCTCAATGAGGAGATGCGGTCGCTGCGCAAGCTGAATGCCGGCGTGACCTACTCGGGGGTCGCGCCGGGGCTCCAGGTGTCTTATCTCCTGCAAGGCCGGAAGCTCAAGGAAAGCTTGGTTTTCGATCGGCTGCCGGATCAGGAGTCCTTCTCATTTGCTATCGACAGCGGAGAGCTGACCGGCATTCTGCTGGAAAACGGGGCGGTGGAGTTCCGGGATGGGGAGACGTGCGTCTTCACCGTCCAGCCTCCCTATATGTGGGATGCGGCGGAAGGCGCGAGCGACGCCATTGAAGTGCGCCTGGCCCCGAATCCGGAAGGCGGCTATACGTATACACTGATCCCCGACCGTGCTTGGCTGCAGGCGGAGGACCGGGTTTATCCGGTGACGTTGGACCCGTCGGTTCTGGTGGGAAGCACCGATACGATTGACGACACCACCCTGGTGTATGGGCCCACCATCACGCAGCCGGTCCTCAATCAGAAATATCTGTATGTCGGCAACGTGCATGGCACCAAGCTGTCGGTGGCCGTGCGCGCCCAGATCCCGCAGAAGGTGCTCGAAAGCGGCCGGATCCTCGAGGCCAGGCTGGTTATGCAGTATGAACAGGATAATACCAGTACCAAGCCGTCGCCCCAGGTCAACGCCTATCGCCTGACCAGCGACTGGGAGGATCCCGGAAACAAGCAGATCCTCAACGCCGGCAACTGCATTACTTTTGATGGTACGGCACTGGACTATCAGATACTGCAAAACCATACGTCGGAGCTGCAAAACCTCGTCCCGTATGTCTTCGATGTGACCAAGGCAGCCCAGCTTTGGCTTTCGGACGCCCCGAATTATGGAATCGTACTGGAGCAGACCGAAAATCCGGAGGCACTCAACTATTTCAAATTCGTCAGCAGCGATAACACCGACTATCCTGTCGGGGATCCATACAGCCCGACAGCGTCTCCGCTCTACCAGTTTGTTTACCGGGATATGACGGGGCTCGAAAGCTACTGGAGCTATACCACGGCATCCGCGGGCCGTGCGGGATCGGTATATGTCAACAACTATACGGGAGAGGCAACCGTCACTGCCGGCCTTTCCTCAACCGATCACAACCGCATGCCGGCCGCTCTGGGCCTTGTCTATAACGGGAGTGAATACAACGAGAGGATGTCGGCCGGCATGGGCTGGCATCTGAATTACGCGGACGTTCTCGTAGAGCCCTCCGATATCCCGGGCTACCCGTATTATCTCCGGGATATGGATCATACGATCCATTATTTCCTGCCGGACAACGACGGGAGCGGCTATGTGGACGAGGACGGTCTCGGCTTAAAATTGTCGGAGGAAGCCAACGGCGACATCACCATTCAGGATAAATCCGGGACGACCATGCATTTTCCTTCCTCCGGCCTGCACCAGATTACCGACAGCAATCACAACACCCTGACCCTGAACCACGGCTACATGCAGTCGGAGCTCGTCGACGGCGCGGGTATGCGCCACGGGCTGATCTTTTCCAAGGTGAACGACACGCTGTCAAGGGTGTTCGATCCTGCAAACCGGGAGATATCGCTCGGCTATAATACCTGGGATCAATTGACGGGCATTACGTACCCGGACGGGGAACGGGTGCAGTATGAATATACCTCGGGACGCCTGAGCGCCCTCCAAGATGTGGACGGCAAAAGGCTCAGCATCTCCTACGATGCCGCGGGCCGGGTATCCACCCTGACGGAATACGGGGCGGACGGCAGCATCGGGGAGAAGCTGACGTTTGATTATACACAGGCGAGGCATACCCGTGTCACCGACCGCAGGGGACGGAACCTCCGCTACAATTTCGACATGTACGGCCGGGTGACCGACATCGCGGACAACGAGGGCTATGCGCATTTTTACAAAATGACTCCCGCGGCCGAGGATCTCAGTCAGCCTGGCGTATCCCCCGCCATGCGGAACAAACTCCAGCTTCAGTCGGATCTCCAAAAGACCACGATTAATTATGCATTCGATCTCCTGGGCTATTTCTGGACCGGCACCGATGTCGAGGGGACGCCGGTGGCCGGATCGTACGCCAACGGGACGGATAACACCACCCGGTTTATAAACCGTGCGTCCCATCGGAGCAGCATCAACAATCTGAATGGAACGAGCCGGATGTTCGTCTATTCCTGCGGGGAAGTGATCCTGGAACCGGGGACCTATACCTTTTCGGCATATGTACAGACCAATTTTTCCGGAAACAGCCAGAATCCGGCCGGCGGAGCCAAGATGCAGGTAGATCTCGGGGGTGGTCTGACCGCGACGGCGGAGCCGATTACCCGCGGGGACACCGGCTGGACGAGACAGAGCGTCACCTTCACGGTGCCGAGCACCCGCACTGTGCAGATGCGGGTGGGAATAGAGGACCGGGTCGGCACGGTCTGGTACAATGGGCTGCAGATTGAAAAGGGAGAGATAGCCAACAACGTCAACCTGGTGCCCAACGCCGCATTTTCGGATAACCGCGGCGGGCTTCCTTTTGGATGGAACTACTATACCGAAGAGCATACCGGGGACGGCCTTACCGCGGACGGGCATTTCCGGGTATGCGGCAAGCCGGGCGAGACCCGCGGCATCTGGCGGGAAACCGATCTGGCCGGCGCAGGCGAGATGTACGTGTTCAGCGGCTGGGCGCGCGCCGATTCGGTGATGCCGGACAGTGAGACGCCGCTGCCGCTGCGGCTTGTGGCGCGGGTGAATTACACCGACGGCACTCATCGGGATATCGATGTCCCGTTCAATCCGGCCTGCAGCGGGGAGCAGTTTGTCTCCGGCATGGTGGATACACGTGTCAACGGAGAGAATAAGCCGTATAATGGCATCCGAATCATGGCTGTCTATCAAAACGGGCTGAATACCGCGGAATTCTGGGATCTCTGCCTGCAGCAGGATGCCTACGGGACCAGCTACGCCTATGACTACAACGGCAACCTGATCTCGTCGGTGGACCAGGCCGAGCAGCAGTCGAGCTTTACCTATAGCGGCGCCGACCTGTCCCGCCTGGTGGAGCCGACCGGCAACTTCGCGCTGTACGCGTACAGCAACGAAGAAAACAACCTGATGCGTACCGACACGGCAAGCGGCGTTTCAACCACGTTTGAATATGACAGCTACGGCAATCCAACCTCAGCCTCGACCTTTAATCATCCCTTTGAAACGGCGATTTACAACAACCGGGAATATGTGCTGATCAACAAAAAAAGCGGCATGGTCATGGACATCTGCGGTGTAGCCGAGGGCGAGGACCGCCTGGGGAAACGGATAATCCAATATAACAACAAACGGCATATTTATCAGAAATTCGTCGTCAAGCCGCACCCGAGTAACACGGCCTGCAAGATGATCGAACCAGTGTACCAGCAGGAAGCGTACGCGGGGAACCCCCTGCATCTCGGCTTTATAGACGCGATGGGCAACACCCTCACCCAGATGGCCCAAGGGTCTTATGCGTTCCGGTTCATCAAAAACAGCGACGGCTCGTACCGGATCCGGAACGAGGAAAAAGGATGGTATCTGGGGGTGCAGTACGCAAGCACGGATGCATACACCTCCATCATCGGGGAGAGCGAATACCGGAACGGGGACGGGAGCCACCCGGAACAGGATTGGTATATCCAGCGCTTCGACCCGCCTAACGGCAACAGGATCGAGGCTTCCATGACCTACACGGAGAACGGGGCCTATGCCCAGACCGTCACCGATGCCCGTGGGGAAACCAGCACCTATACCTACCTGGAAAACCGGGGCCTGCTCGCCTCGGCGGAGGATCCGCGGGGGAACACGACGGAGTATACATACGAAGCCGACAGCGACAAGCTGACGAAGGTGGAGGTGAAAAGCGGTGGCGCGGTAAAGGGCGCGGTGGAGTACGGTTATGTGAAGGATCAGCTCGACACCATCACGCACAACGGGTTCGATTACAGCTTCACCTATGACACGTTCGGAAACCCGCTGTCCACGAAGGTGGCGGGGCAGACCCTGTCCACCAACATTTACGGCCCGCGCAACGGGTTCCTGGAGCGGATGAATTATGGCAACGGCGCATACATAGAATATCTGTATGACTCGCTGTACCGCGTGAATTCGACGTGGCTCAATGGGATCCAGCAAACGAGACTGCTGTATGACAGCCAGGGGGACCTGTACCGGTATGAGGACCTGCGGGGCGGGTACACGGAAGGGTATATGTACGATATGGCAGGCCGTATGACGCGGATGCAGCGAAGCGGGAGCCAGAGCCTGGAGACGGTGTACAGCTACGGAGCAGGGAATCTGCTGACGAGAAAGACGACACGGTTTTCGGACCGTCGGTACGAGCAGCAGGCGGAATACAACAAGAACAATCAGCCGACCTCCTATGTGCTGAAGCAGAATGGGCTGTGCCGGAACCAGACGAATTACACGTATGACGGGCTGGGCCGAGTGACATCGCAGGATGTTTGGGACGGAACGAGCCACCGCAAGCCGGTGGAGACGTTTCTGGAATACCTGCCGGCGGGAACAGGGAAGACGACGGGGCTCGTGAAGAAGCTGACGGTGAACGGTCGGAGCTTCGCGGCGGAATACGACGGGAACGGGAACATCGTGAGCATTCTGGACAGCGCGGAGGGGCGGACGGAATACGAATACGACGCGCTGAACCAGCTGACGAAGGTGACGTATCCGGACGGGACGGAATACAGCTACGCATATGACGCGGGAGGGAACCTGACGCAGTGGAACAAGAACGGGACGACCCAGCACATCGCGCATTATGCGACGACAGGCTGGAAAGACCAGTTCGTATACCTGGACGGGACAGGGATCCAGTACGACGAGATCGGGAACCCGCTGACATGGCGTCTGGGAGTGAACCTGACATGGGAAGCAGGGAGGAGGCTGTCGACTTTACAAAAAGGGGAAACGAGTGTAAGCTATACATATAACGCGGAAGGGACGCGGATCGGGAAAACGGTAAACGGGCGGACTAAGAACTACCTGTGGGACGGCGGGAAGCTGCTGAGCCAGACGTTCGCAAACGACACGCAGGTGTTCCTGTACCATGGAGACAGCCGAGTGGCGCTGGAGTTCATGGGGCAGTTGTACTACTACGTATACAACCTGCAAGGGGACGTAGTGGGCCTGGTGGACAAGACCGGGACGACGATGGTAACGTACAAGTACGATGTATGGGGAAAGCCGGAGAGCACGACGGGGCCGATGGCAACGACGCTGGGAGTCGCCAACCCGTTCCGCTACCGTGGATACTACTACGATACCGAATCCGGGTTCTATTATCTCCAGAGCCGGTACTATGACCCCGAGGTCGGACGTTTCCTGAACGCGGATAGTTATGTGCAAACAGGGCAGGGTCTTACGGGCCTAAATATGTATTTGTACTGTGGAAACAATCCCGTTACAAATCAAGACCCATTAGGTGACTGTTGGCATAGACTTTGGATATTTGGTGATTGTGCAAGTTGTAAAGCAAAAAAAGAGGCAAAGGCCCAAGTTATTGATGCTATTACTCAAGTTAATACTGCAACTCAAGCTGTAAATTCAATTGCTCTTGGATCCGTTTATTATGACTTACCAAACGGTTGGAAGGCTAGGATCGATCCAGAGAATTCTGGGACTTCAACTCAAAGACATATCCATGTTGAGAACAAGGGCGAAAAATATTCTCAAAACAAAGATGGTTCGCCTCATGATGGCAGCACCGGTTCTCCTCCTAAAAAAGTAAAAAAAGCCCTGAAAAAAGTGGCTAATTGGGACTGGGATAAAAAGGTCACAAGCTGGGAAAATAGTCAAAATCCTTTAATAATTCATAAATGCTCTCCGTCAGATGTAGCTAATGGAAATTGTGTTTGTTCCAGTCCTTTTACTCCGTATGGGCCGAATATTGGACCCGTAGTAGACGGATATCCACTACCAGCTCCTGCCCCAGCACCGAGTCCTTGGGGTGTTCCTATTCCAGTAGGTTGAAGGGAGAATAAAGTATGAAATATTTAGATTATGAATTGTATAAAAAAGTCTGTTTACCTGATGGAGATGTTTACGAAGAAAGTTGGAATAAACAGTATGAAAAATACTTAGAAGAATTCAATCAACTAATACCTCGATTACCAAAGAGGTTTTACAGTGAGTATACTAGACGCTTTTTTCACGATAATGTAGTAACATCATTTCATACACAGTTAATAAAAAATAAAAATAGATGTCAGTATAATATTACACTTGAAATTTGCGATAATTGTGATATAAATGTGTTACATGTTCTTACCTTTTGTGACGTAAAAAGCGTAGTCTCTAATATTAAGTTTAAAGAAACATCTGGTTATTTTGACTGGCTCTATTCCGAATTACTCCCCCTAAATAATCGATATTTATCGTTTGAAATATTATTATATGATGACAGTTTTTTATATTCCGAATTTAAAAAGCTTCACTACTTAAAAAAGCGCAATAACAATAATGAATAATTAATGTGAGAGTTTCATTCATTTTCACTACAATTCTTGAGTACGTTACCACCAGGCTGGCTCTATGCCGGCCTGGTGGCTGACCTCTACTCTAATAGTTGTTATCGAAATAGCATATTTTCCCTGACTTTAGTGAAAAGGATTGGCATTAACCTGGCAGGCCGGACGGCAATTGGAAAGTCTGCAGAAGGGTACTACAGGCATCAGCTTTATATCTACAGTAGCGACGGGACGCGGATCGGGAAAACGGTAAACGGGCGGACTAAGAACTACCTGTGGGACGGCGGGAAGCTGCTGAGCCAGACGTTCGCAAACGACACGCAGGTGTTCCTGTACCATGGAGACAGCCGAGTGGCGCTGGAGTTCATGGGGCAGTTGTACTACTACGTAT
>ERZ856578.2473-NODE-2473-length-30376-cov-7.855309_pt1 | contig 30376 bp, 23 predicted proteins | sample MGYA00514384_ERZ856578 | MGnify/ENA primary metagenome ERZ856578 (study PRJEB29103, sample SAMN06111958) | human gut metagenome | biome: human gut; feature: ankylosing spondylitis patient; material: healthy_person | host: Homo sapiens | place: China:Hangzhou... | reverse complement strand
GTAACAGATTTTGCCGATTTAGAATGCGAAGCATCGGCAAAATCCGTTGCTGTTTGCGCAACGCGTGAACAGTAACGAATAATCCGGAAGGAATCCTTCAGTTTTTGGGGGATCCTTCCGGATTTTCTGTCTACAGACAAGGTGTTTTTCATTTTTTCCACAACTAAAAAGTTGTAACATTCACAATCTTTTACTTGATATTGAAAAAGTGTTGTGCTATAATGGGCAACAAGTTAAGAAAAATCGTTGGAAAACGAGGAGGAAGAAGATTATGAAAAAAGGTTTCGCATTAGTTATGGCATCCATGATGGCACTGTCTCTGACAGCATGTGGAGGAAATGGTTCTTCTGCAACAACAGCAGCAGACACTTCCGCGGCAGACACGAAGGCAGAGGGGACAACGGCAGCAGCACCTGCTGATAAGATTGGCTTAGCTGGCAGCGGAAAGGAACTGATCTTCACGACTGGTGGTGACCAGGGTACTTACTACGGATTTGGAAGTGTGCTGGCAGGACAGATCAGTGATATGACAGATACTACTGTAACTGCCATCGTAGGCAAGGGTTCCAAGGGCAACATCGAGGCCATGGATGCAGGCGATGCACAGCTTGGTTTTGTACAGTCTGACGTTATGGCTTATGCTTATAATGGAACCAACTTATTTGATGGCGCAAAGGTAGACGGTTTTTCTACTGTAGCGGCTCTTTATATGGAGCAGGTTCAGATCGTTACGTTAAATCCGGATATCAAGACGGTAGCAGATCTGAAAGGCAAGACCGTATCGGTTGGTGATTCTGGTTCCGGTGTTTACTTTAATGCATTGGATTGCCTGGGTGCTTATGGACTGACCATTGATGATATTACTCCAACCTACCAGTCTTTCGGTGACAGTGTTGAGGCGATGCAGGACGGCAAGATCGATGCAGCATTTATCGTAGCAGGCGCACCGACTACAGCAGTCACTTCTTTAGCAGCAACCAGAAAGGTATATCTGGTAGAGTTAGATGATGAGCACATCGACAAACTGATCGAAGCTTCTCCATATTACAGCAAATACACCATCGCCAAAGATGCTTATGGACTGGATGCTGATGCAACAACCGTAGCAGTAGGCGCAGTAGTAGTAGCAAGAGACGATGTGGATGAGAATGATATTTACAACGTAGTAGCAGGTATCTACGATAGCATCGACACCCTGGGACATGATAAGAAAAATGAACTGGATCTTGACTTTGCAGCTTCTGTAACTGCAGTTCCATATCACAAGGGTGCAGCAAAATATTTTGCAGAAAAAGGTCTGACTGTTCCAACAAAATAGGAATCGGAAGTAACGAACGGAATCACAGATTTTCAAAGGAAGGGGATCATTTGCAATGAGTTTTCTGAAAAAACATGCTGCGGATGCAGCAGATCTTACCAATCATTCATCGGATCATGCAGCAGAAGCTGTAGATGCAGTGATGAAAAAATACGACAGGGAATCGAATGTCCGGGTATGGGAGGGAACACCAAAGCAAGTGATCCGTTTCCTGATGGCAGCATTTTCTTTATACTGCATCTACCTGACACTGTTTGACAGAGGACTTCCAGAGGTTCGTCTGACCCGTTTTTTGGCTATGATCATTTTGATCGGATTTTTGAACTATCCGGTGAAAAAAGGCCATGTGAGGGTGAATTACATCCCATGGTATGACGTTGTGCTGATGATTGCAGGAGCAGCCCCATTTCTCTATTTTGGACACAATGCCCAGAAGATTTTGCTGACCAGCTACAGTGTTATTTCGAAGGATCCATTTATGCTGGCTATCGCTATCGTAGCGATCCTGGTGTTGATCGAGCTTTGCAGACGATGCGTGGGACTTCCGATCCTTTTTGTCGTAGGCGCGCTTCTGATCTATACCTTTGCCAATGTCCGCTTTGGTAAAGTTATTTACGATCTGTTTTACACCACCAACGGTGTGATGAATACTCCGATCAACGTATGTCAGAAATATATTGTGGTATTTATCATTTTCGGGGCATTCCTGGAGAGAACCAGCATTTCCGCGTTTTTTATTGATCTGGCAAACTGTGTGGCAGGTTCTTCTGTAGGTGGTCCGGCAAAGGTAGCTGTTATTTCTTCTGCTCTTTGTGGTATGGTTTCCGGTTCTTCTGTTGGTAATACGGTAACGACAGGTTCCGTTACCATCCCGATGATGGTCAAGACCGGATATAAACCAGATTTTGCAGGCGCTGTTGAAGCAGCAGCATCCACCGGTGGACAGATCATGCCGCCGATCATGGGTGCAGCAGCCTTCCTGATGGCAGAGTATACCGGTGTTCCATATTCAAGAATTGCAGTGCTGGCGATTCTTCCTGCAGTGTTATATTTTGTTGGTATTTATATTGCAGTTCATCTGGAAGCGAAAAAATTAGGATTAAAGGGTTTAGATAAAGACACGCTTCCTAAATTTCATTATTTAGTCCGTAAACTTTATCTGTTAACTCCACTGGTTGTACTGGTGATCCTGGTATCCAATGGAACCAGAACCATGCAGAGCTCTGCAGCGATTGCGATTCTGGTGACCATCATAGTTGGCTTATTTAATTCGGATAACCGGATCAGCATTTCTAAGATCATTGACGCATTAGAAGCAGGCGGCAAAGGAACCATCACGGTAGCTTCTGCCTGCAGCATGGCAGGAATTGTGGCAGGATGTATTACCTCCACCGGTCTGGCTTCAAAATTATTAAGAACGATCGTTTCCGCATCCGGAGGCGTCATGATCATTGCCCTGTTACTGACCATGCTTTGCTGTATCGTTCTTGGTATGGGTGTTCCAACAACAGCAACTTACTGTATCATGGCAGCCACCTGTGCACCGATCCTCATGAGCAAGGAAATCGGAGTGGAGATGTTAGCAGCTCATTTCTTTGTATTTTACTTTGGTATCGTAGCAGATATTACACCGCCAGTTGCCCTGGCTGCCTACGCAGGCGCTGCCATCGCCAAGGCACCGCCGATGAAAACGGCGATCAACGCCAGCCGGCTTGCTATTGCGGCATTCATCGTGCCTTACATCATTGCTATGAATCCGGCGATGTTATTTATCAACACCACCATTCCAGAGGTTGTGATGATCACCATTACCAGCCTGATCGGAATCTTTGGTGTGGCAGCGGGTCTAAGCGGTTTCGTATTCCACCAGATGAAGTGGTGGGAGAGAATCCTGTGCGTAGTTGGTGGACTGACTCTGCTCATTCCTGGAACACTGACAGATATCATTGGATTTGTCCTGGTTGGCATTGTGTGTGCAGTTGGTTATCAGTCCGTGAAGAAGGAAAAAGACGCATTGGCAGCATAAAGGAAGTACATGGAAAAACACATAAGAAATAAAGAAAATCTGTTGACATGAGGGTGGTTTAAAGTTATACTGGTCTCATAAAATCATACAGAGTGTGTTACTGGTAAAGCAGGCATTAACTTTAAAAGACATCTTGGAAAGGGTGTCCTTTAGGGTTAGTGCCTTTTTCAATGGAATGAAATCAAAAGAGGTGGGGCATACTCTGAAAAAGAAGGAGAAGGAATATGAAAGACAAGATTTTTGGTGTGCTTCAGAGGGTGGGACGCAGCTTTATGCTTCCGATCGCAGTGCTTCCTGTTGCGGGACTGCTTTTAGGAATCGGCAGTTCCTTTACCAATGAAACAACGATCGCAACCTATGGATTACAGTCCATTTTGGGCAATGGAACCATGCTTCATGCCTTGCTGGTGATCATCAGTAAAGCAGGAAATGTGATTTTTGACAATCTTCCGATTATTTTCGCTGTGGGTGTTGCCATCGGTATGGCAAAAGCAGAGAAGGAAGTCGCAGCATTGTCTGCTATGATATCATTTTTCGTTATGCACGCATCCATCAATGCAGTATTGGTGGTATCCGGGAAAATTCTGGCAGATGGAAGCATTGCAGACAATGTCTTAGATGGGACCATCGCCAGTGTCTGTGGCATTCAGTCTTTGCAGATGGGCGTATTTGGCGGTATAATTGTAGGACTTGGGGTAGCGGCCCTGCACAATCGTTATCATAAGATCGTCCTGCCGAGTGCTTTATCATTCTTCGGCGGTTCCCGGTTTGTACCGATCATTTCTACGGTAGTTTACGTGGGCGTAGGAATCCTTATGTACTTTATCTGGCCTGCTGTTCAGAACGGCATCTTTGCCCTGGGCGGACTGGTGACCGGAACCGGATATTTTGGAACCCTGGTCTTTGGTATCATCAAACGGGCGCTGATTCCATTTGGCCTTCATCATGTATTTTATATGCCATTCTGGCAGACTGCAGTTGGCGGAACCATGATGGTAGATGGTAATCTGATCCAGGGCGGACAGAATATCTTCTTCGCTCAGCTTGCAAGCCCGGATGTGACGCATTTCAGCGCAGATGCCACCAGATATTTCTCCGGTGAGTTTATTTTCATGATCTTTGGACTTCCTGGCGCGGCATTGGCCATGTACCGCTGTGCAAAGCCGGAGAAGAAAAAAGCGGCTGGTGGTCTGCTGTTAAGTGCAGCATTGGCTTGTATGTTTACAGGAATTACAGAGCCACTGGAATTTTCCTTTTTATTTGTAGCACCGGCATTATTTGCAGTGCAGGTAATCCTGGCAGGAAGTGCCTACATGATCGCCCATGTGTTAAATATCGCTGTTGGCCTGACTTTCTCCGGCGGTATCCTGGATCTGTTTATTTTCGGTATTTTGCAGGGAAATGCAAAGACAAGCTGGATGCGGATCATTCCGGTGGGAATCATTTACTTCCTATTATATTACTTTATTTTCAGTTTCCTGATCAAAAAGTATGATTTCAAAACTCCTGGACGGGAGGACGATGACGAGGAGACGAAATTATACACAAAAGCCGATGTCAATGCCAGAAACACGGCGAATAGCCGACAGTCGGAGACCGATGGAAAACAGGGCGGCACTGACGATGAGAAGAGTGCGGCGATCGCAAGAGGTCTTGGTGGAAAGAAAAATATCACTTCTGTGGATTGCTGTGCAACCAGGCTTCGTTGTTCCATCGAGAATCCGGAACTGGTAGATGAGAAGCTGTTAAAGGCAACCGGAGCGGTTGGTGTAGTGGAAAGAGGACAGGGAATCCAGGTGATATACGGACCACAGGTAACGGTGATCAAATCCAATCTCGAAGCATATCTGGCACAGAGCGGGGAAGAGGAGGAAGTGGATAGACCGGCAGAGGCTCAGAAATCTGAGCAGCCAGTGACAGATTCTCAGCCAGCGACAGATTCTCAGCCAGTGACAGATTCTCAGCCAGAGGCAGGCGTGTCTGAGCAGGTGTCAGCTGAGAGTGTCCAGTTACAGACATCCTCTCACATTCTTTACTCTCCGTTAAAAGGAAAAGCAGCTCCGATCAGTGAGTCCCCGGACGAGGCATTTGCCAGCAAGGCCATGGGTGACGGTTATATGGTGATGCCAGAGGATGGAACAGTGGTAGCTCCAGAGGATGGCACTGTATTATTTGTGTTTCCAAGTAAGCATGCGATCGGCATGAAAGCGGCAGATGGAACGGAATATCTGCTTCATATTGGTGTGGATACAGTAAAATTAGACGGAAAAGGATTTGAGGTATTTGTTACAGATGGCCAGCAGGTTCACCAGGGTGATAAATTGATGGAATTTGACCTTTCATTTATCCGTGAACACGCAGCCAGCGAAGCTTGCATGGTGATCTTTACCGGTCTGACCAGTGCGGATAGCCTGAATTTAACAAAAGAGGGCATGGTGAACCGGCTGGACGCAATCGGAGAGATCCATAAATAAGTTCCTGTTTATGATGTGATTTTTGTGGAGGAAATACCTCCTGCACTTGGCGAATTTCCAGTTTTCATGTATAATCAGAATAGAAGTGTCTGTTCGTATACATGACGGAACGGAAAATGCAGGTGCGGGAGGTATTTTATGTACAGAATCATGAAGGTCTTGAATAACAACGGAATTCTGGTTCTGGATGATCAGTCTGGGCAGGAACAGATCCTGCTTGGAAATGGAGTGGGGTTTGGCCACAGGATCGGGGAACGGATGACCAGATTACCGGAGGGAAAGCGTTATGAACTGGTGAAACAGAAGGAGTCTGCGCTTACCAGAGTGAATGAGATTGAACCGGTCTATATTGAGGCGGCTGGACGTATCATAGAAGAGGCAGAAAAGGTACTGGGGAATCTTCAGCATGATATCCTGATTCCTATGGCAGACCATATCGCTATGGCGGCATCCAGGATTCGTGAACATATGGAGATCCCGAATCCATTTTTACAGGATATCCGGACTCTTTTTGAGGAGGAGTACACTGCGGCGAAGAACGGTGTTGAAATCTTGAAAAGTCTGACTGACCTGGAATTCTCAGAAGATGAGATCGGCTATATTACCCTCCATCTTCATGCCGGTCTGGCAAAAGAAAATGTGGCCCAGTCGTTAGAAACTGCCCGTCTGGTCAATCGCTGCCTGGGGCTGATCGAAGAGTATATGAATAAGAAGCTGACCGCGGATTCCCTTGGCTATAACCGGTTGGTCAGCCATATCCGCTATATGCTGGCAAGAGTCCGCAAAGGTGAGAGCGCCAATCTGGATCTCGAAGAGTACGCCCGTCATTCATTTCCGAAAGAATATGAGGCTGCAGCGAAAGTCTGTCAGATCTTAGAGCAGGAAATGAAACTGCATTTTCCTCAGGAAGAAACGGGCTTTTTAGCAATCCATATCCGGCGGGTGATGGGGACATAGGAAAAGGAAGGTGAAGAGAATGAGCGCATTCCCAATAGAAGATATGAGCAATCCCTATATAGAGCATTCCATGGTGATAAATAACTTTGTAGTTGAGATTGGAAGTCAGATCAAAGACAGTCTGTGCCGTGTTTTTGGCGATGGAGTACAGTATCAATGGCGGGAAGATGGAAACCTATTGTAAAGTCGGTGTATCTGAGTATTGGATCGTGGACTGGCGCAAGAAGTCTGTGGAAATCTATATGTTTGACTATAAGGCAGACGGAACGCCATACTCATATCTGTTCAAAGTTGTGACGGAAAAGAATAAGGATGAACTGGGACTTGTGATGTTCCCTAACTTCAAGATTAGCTTTGATAGATTATTTGATTTTGCGTGACAGGAAGGAAAGTTATCTGATGGATTTTAAACGCTCAGATTTACAATTACATCTGGGCTACGGTGAAACGCCATACCTCTGCCGTGCAAAAAAGGACGCTTGATTTCTCAAACGCCCTGTTGTATAATCAATACAGAAGTAAATCGGATACGAAGTCCGATTTGCCCTCAGTAAAAAACGATTATTAAAGAAATAAGCATCCTAAACTTTGGACGGTAGGGGATGCTTATTTTCTTTTATCTAAATGATTGTCTATGTAAGACAGCGCCGCAAAAACTACCAACAACAAAGTAAGAACTTCCATTGTGTTCATAGGGCATCACCCTCCTTTGTAGACTAGAGGGCATCAGATAATCGGAACATCGCATCCGTTCCGTATGATTCTACGAGAATATCTTATCATAAAACGAACATCAGTTCAACCAATTCTGGAAGACTTTCCCAATAAAGCAAGTAACATGCTCCCACCACTTAGCTAACACTTGAAGTGGGGGAGCATGTCACGCCATGAAATCGGAGTAACAGGATTTGAACCTGCGACCTCTCGGCCCCCAGCCGAGCGCGCTACCAAGCTACGCCATACTCCGTACCTTTCTATTATATCAGAAAAATAGAGGTTTGAAAAGAGTTTTTTATTCGATGATCCACAGGATCAACAGACAACCAGCGCAAAATATCCCCATTCCCAAACCAGTTCCTCAAAACTATTTTCCAGATACTCATAGATATCGTCTTCGTCATATCCGGTCATACGCATGATGATCACCAGGTAATCACGGACATTTTCATAAGGCAGCTTTTCATTACCATGTTCCAGCCAGGTTAAAAACAGGCTCTGTCGCACCGTAGCGTATTCCAGGGCAAGCCATTGCATCTGGATGATCATACTTTCCAAGTTTCTACCAGGGATCAAAAGATCAGAGAACAATTCATTAGCCAGGACATTTTTCAGAAGTGGATGAAATTCTTCCCATACATGATTGAAATTTTTCCATTGATCGGATAAAGCCGCTGTTCCATATGCGTCTGTCAGTCTTTCAGCCTGGGCGAGGACCGGGGTTAGGTAAGATTGGTAGAGTCCTTCTTTCTGGTAATTAACAGCCAGGTCCTGGAGAATTTCATTGTCCTCGATGATGGTGTCTTCCAATGCAGGAGCAGCGGAGAGCACGGCTTCATGAAGCTCTGATAAAGTCTGTTCAGAAAAATAATCTTCCAATGTCCCGGTGTCCCAGTTATCTTGATGGTATAATTCCCGTAAGATGTAAAAACATTCCATCAGTGCCTGGCTTGGTGTGCGGTCGGGGCGCTGGATCAGGGCGATCAGTCTGGAGCGAAGCGAAAAGAGAAGCGCATCAGAGGCAGCCGGGGAGCACAGGTCAGAAACTTTTGGAAAATGTAAGGTTTCGCAGTTCCTCCACAGATCGATTACCGCCGGACAACAGGGCATCAGTGATTGTTCTTCATGGGTATCAAAGGTGTGGGTTTCCCGCGGAAATACCTGACAGGTTTCCGAAAGAACCTGGTCTCCGTGTTCCAGAACCAGCTTGCATAATTTATTTTCTGAGAGAAATGGACAACGGTGGTTCTGGTCCAGGGCGATCACGCGGGTCCCGTCTTTGAAGGTGGTGTAAGCGCTTAAACGTGTTTTTGCTGGGATCGTATCGGTTGGAGGAGCCAGCTTCTTCCAACAATTATTGGTATGGTCATCAACCGAAATCTTCCATTCCTGGCAGCAGGTGATGGGACACTGGTCTGCAGTGCAGGAAAAGTGGTCATAATAATCTGGGCGGATCTGTTTCATAGGATAAGCCTCCTGATCTTCATTTATAGCATATTGATGGTAGCAGATTTTTATCCTGGATGCAAGAAGCGGATCTTCTATTTTGTATGGGCGGCGGAAAATACTGCATTTACAAAAAACGCCGGATGCGATATGATGATAGAGATGGGACGGGAAGCTGCTGTTTGGGCAGGCGTGAACAGTAATATAAAGGAGACAGATGATGAAAACACTGATCAGTTTTGATGTAGATATGACTTTGTTGGATCATGCTACTTATAAAATTCCGGACAGTGCCATGGAAGCGATCGAAGCATTACGGAAAAATCATTTTATTGTTCTTGCTACCGGAAGAGATATGGATACTTATTACAGCCGGCAGTACCGGGATCAGATTCAGGCGGATGCCATCATCCACAGCAATGGAACCAAAATTACGGTAGGAGACCAGGTGCTTTACGAATCCGTTCTCCCACGGGAACTTCTGGAACGGGTGCTCCATTTTGCAGATGAACATGATCTGGCGATTGGCATGACCAGTGGGGATGATGATTATTACATTCATCCAGAACATGTGACAGAGCATGATATCAGGCGCTGGGGAGAAAGTGGACGTCAGTACAAAGATCCATGGAAGCTTCTGGATATGAAAGTGCGGACACTTGCTTATATTGGGGTTCCGGAAGGAGCAAAATTACTGGAACAGGAATTTCCAGAGTTAAAATGTCCTCTGTTTGCAGGGCTGGAAGGGGCGGATGTGATCGCAAAGGAAAGCTCCAAGGCGAATGGACTGAAGATATTATGTGAATATTTTCACATTCCAGTGAGTGAGACATATGCATTCGGCGATAGTATGAATGATCTGGAGATCTTACAGGAGGCAGGAACTGGAATCGCTATGGGGAATGCCGTTCCGAGGTTAAAAGAGGTTGCAGATTATGTGACTGACCGGATCGATGAAAATGGAATCTACAATGCCTGTAAGCATTTCGGGCTGATATAGATATAGAGAGCATAAAGGAGAAAGAAAACCATGAACGAGAGACTGGAAAAGCTTCGTAAGCTGATGAAAGAACGTCATTTAGACGCTTATCTGGTACCTACCTCTGATTTTCATGAGTCAGAGTATGTGGGAGAGTATTTTAAATGCAGAAAATTTTTAACAGGATTTACCGGGTCTGCGGGAACTGCGGTTGTCACCGCGGATGACGCTGGAATGTGGACAGACGGAAGATATTTTGTCCAGGCGGCAAAGCAGCTGAAGGACAGCGGATTTACCCTTCAGAAGATGGGACAGGAAGGAGTTCCTTCTATTAATGAATATCTTCAGAAGGTTATGCCGGAAGGTGGAAAGCTTGGTTTTGATGGCCGGGTGATCAACAATCAGATGGGCGAAGGTTTACAGGAGGCTCTGGAGGATAAACACGTAACGATTTCCTATGAGGAAGATCTGGTCGGCGAGATCTGGGAGAATCGTCCTGCTCTTTCTGCAGAGCCAGTCTGGATTCTGGAAGAAAAATATGCAGGAAAGTCTGCAGCCCAGAAGATCGAAGACCTTCGTGGAGAGATGAAGAAGCTGCATGCAGATGTTCATGTGCTGACAACGGTGGATGATATTGTGTGGCTGTTAAATATCCGTGGAAATGATGTGCCGTGTAATCCGATCGTGCTGTCCTATGCGGTTGTGACGATGGACCAGTTCTATTTATTTATCAATGAAAAGACACTGGATGAGGAAGTAAAGGCATATCTGACAGGACTTGGTGTGACTTTGAAACCGTACAATGACATTTATGAGATGATAAAAACTCTGAAAAATGTCAAAGTACTTCTGGAAACTGGCAAAACCAACTATGCCATTGTGAACAACCTGGATTCTACCTGCAAGATCGTGGATAAGATGAATCCGACCGCTCTTGCCAAATCCATCAAAAATCCGGTAGAGATTGAAAATGAGAAAAAGGCCCATATCAAAGACGGTGTTGCCATGACCAAGTTTATCTACTGGTTAAAGAAGAACATCGGCAAGATCCCGATGACGGAGATCAGCGTATCTGACTATTTAGAACAGCTGCGCCGGGAGCAGGAGGGCAACTTAGGATTAAGCTTCGATACGATTTCCGCTTACCAGGCTAATGCAGCTATGTGCCATTACTCCGCAACTCCGGAAAGTGATACCCAGTTAAAGCCAGAAGGCTTATATCTGGTGGATTCCGGTGGTCAGTATTATGAAGGTACTACCGATATCACCAGAACTGTTGCCCTGGGACCGATCACAGACGAGGAACGGGAACATTTCACCCTGGTAGCCATGAGTATGCTGCGTCTGGGTCATGTGAAATTTTTATATGGCTGCCGTGGCCTGAGCCTTGATTATGTGGCTCGTGAGCCACTCTGGAGCCGTGGATTAAATTATGATCACGGAACCGGACATGGTGTGGGATATCTGCTGAATGTCCATGAGCGTCCAAATGGAATCCGTTTCAAGATGGTTCCGGAGCGGATGGATAATGCGGTTCTGGAAGCCGGTATGATCTGTTCCGATGAGCCTGGTATTTATATTGAAGGAAGCCATGGAATCCGTACAGAAAATATGATCGTCTGCAAAAACGCGGAGAAGAATCAGTATGGTCAGTTTATGGAGTTCGAGTATCTGACGTATGTGCCGATCGATCTGGATGCGCTGGATGTGAGCCTGATGGAGAAGAAGGATATCCAGTATCTGAATGAGTACCATAAAGCAGTTTATGAGAAGATTTCTCCGTATCTGACAGAAGAAGAGGCTGCATGGTTGAAAGAGGCGACAAGAGAAGTCTAAGGATGGAAAAAGTGTCTGAAATTGACAATTATTGATACATATAAAGAGGTCGGGGTATGTGAAAAAATGAGAAATCATTTTTTCACATGCTCTTTTTTCATAAATGCACTACCGTATATGGGTGCTCCACATATGGAAGAAATTTCTCCAGCAGGTCTGTGGTGCGGATGCGCAGACTGGAAGTATTGATACATGGATGGCAGCCAATGTATTCGTGATGGTCGATCACATCAGCATCAATGAGAAGTCGTACCCGGTGGTTCTTATCATTCATCAGTCCCAGAACACTGACAGAGCCAGGAGTAATGTCTAAGAATTCCTCCATAAACTCAGGACCGGCAAAGGACAGGCGGGCGCTCCCGATCTGTTTGGACAGAACTGCGGTTTTGAATTTTTTCTCTCCGGGCATCATTAGAAGGTAGAAATCGGTTTTCTGTGCGTTGCAGAGAAACAGATTTTTACAGATTGCAATATCCAGCCGGGTGTCGATGTCATGACAATCCTCCATGGTTGCAGTAGCTGTATGATCCATTCGGGAGTATGGAATTGCCAGCTTATCCAAAAGGTCATAGGTACGGACTTCTTTGGCAAGGCGGTCCGTGCAGTCCGCAGGTCTTCCGGTATAAAGGACTGGATCTATATAGAATTCATTCATAGGTTATGTTCTCCTTGTAAGGTCGTATATGGAATTTATTATACAAAAATCAGTGGAAAAAGCAAGAAATATCCTCTATAATGAGAATATGTGGTAATAGAAAAATAACAATTTGAGGGTCAGAATGATGCAAAAGAATGAATATAGAAGAAATGAGAATAAGAGAAGCTTTCGCACAGAAAGAAAGCCGGTCAAGAATGCTGGACAGGACACTTACAAAGTGAAAAGCGCACAGGACGCTTGCAAAGTGAAAAGCGCACAGGACGCTCACAAAGTGAAAAATGCACAGAGGCCGGGAAAATCAAGAAATACGAACAGTATGTGTCCGGTGTCCAGACGCTGTGGTGGCTGTCAGTTCCTGGACATCCCATATGAGAAACAGCTGCAGCACAAGCAGAAGCAGGTAGAAGACCTGCTCAAGGGCATCTGTCCGGTGAAGAAGATCACAGGCATGGAAAATCCATTTTACTACCGTAATAAGGTTCACGCTGTATTTGGATATCAGAAGGGGAAAGCGATTTCCGGCGTTTATGAAGAAGGAACCCACGAGATCGTCCCGGTTGAGCAGTGTATGATCGAGGACAAAAAAGCTGACGAGATCATCGGAACTATCCGCGGGATGTTAAAATCCTTCAAGATCAAAACTTACGATGAGGATACTGGCTATGGTCTTTTGCGCCATGTCCTGGTAAAACGAGGCTTTGCTACTAATCAGGTGATGGTAGTCTTAGTCACGGCTTCCCCGGTATTTCCATCCCGCAACAATTTTGTCAAAGCTCTGCGGGAAAAACATCCAGAGATCACCACGATCATCCAGAACATCAATGACCGCGGCACAAGCATGGTCCTGGGCGACCGGGAGAAGGTATTATTTGGTAAAGGATACATTGAGGATGTCCTCTGTGGCTATACCTTCCGCATTTCCAGTAAGTCCTTCTACCAGATCAATCCGGTCCAGACCGAGAAACTCTACGCGAAAGCCATGGAGCTGGCTGGGCTTACAGGGAAAGAAACGGTGATCGATGCTTACTGCGGCATCGGAACCATCGGAATGGTGGCAAGCGCCAAAGCCAAAACGGTTATTGGCGTGGAATTAAACCAGGATGCTGTCCGTGATGCCGTGGAAAACGCCAAAACCAACCAGGTGAAAAATATTCAGTTCTATAACAACGATGCCGGGCGTTTTATGGTCAACATGGCAGCCAATGGTGAACACGTAGATGTAGTGCTTATGGATCCGCCGAGAAGCGGCAGTACTGAAGAGTTTATCAAGGCTGTAGCGATCATGAAGCCAGAGAAGGTGGTTTATGTGTCCTGTAATCCGGAAACTCTGGCGCGGGATCTGAAGATGTTTAAGACGAAGGGATATGTGGCGAAAGAAGACTGGCCATTTGACCTTTTCCCACATACCGGACATACAGAAAATGTCTGCTTATTATTGAGAAAAGGCAACTGACCGTAATCAGAAAAGTAAGGACGGTGTTGGCGGCCTGCGGTCAGGCAGACAGTACAAAACAGGCAACACAAACAAAAACTACATACAGATGATTCAGGTAAAGAGCGAACTATATCTTGTATACTCCCGGTGCGCGTGTTGGTTAAAATATCCAATATACTCACCGTGAGTATATATTTTTTATGAAAAATCTGATATATTAAAAGCAGATCAAGGACTTAGATCATAAAAATCTGGCGATATGGAAAGGAGAAATGAGTATGGGACTTATTAGAGCAGGAAGGGGAGCATTAGGCGGAACATTGGCAGATCAATGGAAAGAATTTTTCTACTGCGACTCCATGGGGAAAGATGTACTGGTTACAAAGGGACAGAAGCGCATCACCGGCCGTTCCACTAACACAAAAGGAAACGACAACATTATTTCCAATGGCAGCGGAATCGCTGTTGCGGACGGACAGTGTATGTTGATCGTGGAGCAGGGAAAGGTCGTTGAGGTTTGTGCAGAGCCAGGAGAATTTACTTACGATAATTCGACAGAGCCGAGTATCTTCAGTGGTCATCTGGGCGACAGCATTAAGCAGACGTTCCAGGTAATCGGAAAACGTTTTACCTACGGCGGTGATACAGCGAAGGATCAGAGAGTCTACTATATCAATACAAAAGAGATGGGAGAGATCCTTTACGGTACAGCAACACCGGTTCCGTTCCGCGTGATCGTGAATGAGGAGCTGGGCTATAAGCTTTCTGTAGATATCCGTTGTAACGGAAACTTTACATACAGGATCTGTGATCCACTGCTTTTCTATACAAACGTATGTGGAAACGTGGAGCAGGATTATGAAAGCTCAGAGATCTCAGGTCGTTTAAAAGGCGAGCTGATGACAGCATTACAGCCGGCACTTTCCACGTTGTCTGCAAAGAAAGTCCAGTATTATGAGATCCCGGCACATACGCAGGATCTGTCTGATGCGTTAAATGAAGTCCTCTCAAAGACATGGAAGGAAAAACGAGGCATTGAGGTATTCTCCTTTAATATCAATTCCTTAAGTATTCCGGAGGATCAGCGTAAGAAGATCAATGAGTGGGAAGAAAATGCAATGACCACCAACCCGACAACAGCGGCTGCCCGCCTTGTTGGAGGACAGATCGACGCTATGAAGGCGGCGGCAGGAAACAATGCCGGTGCAATGACCGGATTCATGGGAATGGGAATGGCAATGAATGCTGGCGGAATGGGCGGCATGAATGCCCAGAACCTGTTTGCTATGGGACAGCAGCAGCCACAGGCGGCACCACAGCAGACAGCACCAGAGCAGCCACAGGGAGATACCTGGATCTGTTCCTGCGGAACAACAGTAAATGGAAAATTCTGCCCGGAATGCGGATCAAAGAAGCCGGAGCCGAAGATGGAGCCTGCAGGAAGCTGGAAGTGTAAATGCGGCGCAACAGCAACCGGAAAATTCTGTTCGGAATGCGGATCTCCGAAGCCGGCAGACAGCGAAGGCTGGATCTGCTCCTGTGGAACCGTAAACAAAGGAAAGTTCTGCCAGAATTGCGGAGCAAAGAAACCGCAGGGAGCATTGTTGTACCGTTGTGATAAGTGTGGCTGGGAACCGGAGGATCCGGCACATCCACCGAAATTCTGCCCGGAATGTGGAGATCCTTTTGATGATGCAGACAGAACCAATTAAATATTGATTTCCCGGAATAATCTATGTGAGCGTGATCTGGAGAAAAGGAGAAACGGATGAAGCATGGTTTCAATAAACACAGGCGGTAAAGGGGCGATTGGAATATGAAGCAAAAACAGCTCCGCTGGCTGGGGCTGATCCTGATTCTGGCCGGAGTGGTGTCCCTCGGACTTGAAGCCTGTGAGAAGAAGGAAGTGGAGTTTTCACAATTATTAGGAAAAAAGGGGGTTCTCACCATTGACCTGGAGGAAGTGCTGCCGTAGAAAGGCAGCGCTTCCCTTTAAAGGGCCAGAGAAAAGAAAGGGAGGCAGAGCGGTATGGAAAAAATACAGGAATATAAGTGTCCGTGCTGTGGTGGCGCAATCCACTTTGACAGCACGATCCAGAAGATGAAATGTCCGTACTGTGATACAGAATTTGAGATGGAGGCGCTTCAGGGATATGATGAGGCGCTGAACCAGGAGCAGTCGGACGAAATGGTATGGGACACGAGTGCAGGAGAAGAATGGGGGGAAGGTGAGACCGATGGTCTTCGTACCTACCAGTGTCAGTCCTGTGGCGGCGAGATCGTCGCAGATGAGAATATGGCAGCATCTGCGTGTCCATATTGCGGAAATCCGATCGTTGTGACCGGACAGTTTTCGGGAGCATTGAAGCCGGATTATGTGATTCCGTTCAAGCTTGACAAAAAGGCGGCAAAGGACGGTCTGATGCGTCATCTGGAAGGAAAAAGGCTTCTTCCGAAGGTCTTTAAGGATCAGAACCATATTGATGAGGTCAAGGGTGTTTACGTTCCATTCTGGCTGTTTGATACGGAGGCAGACGCGGATATCCGCTATCGCGCGACAAAGGTCAGAAGCTGGAGTGATAAAGACTATAATTATACGGAAACGAGTTTTTTCATGGTGGGACGCAGCGGAAGCATTGGCTTTACACGGGTTCCGGTAGACGGATCGACGAAGATGGAGGACGATCTGATGGAATCGATTGAACCCTTCGATTTTAAGGAGGCAGTTCCATTTCAAACAGCATATCTTGCGGGCTATATGGCAGATAAATATGATGTCAGTGCAGAAGAAAGTATTGCGCGTGCAAATGAGCGTGTAAAACGATCAACAGAGGATAATTTCAAATCGACTGTAAGCGGCTATACATCGGTAACAACAGAACAGAGCAGTGTGAGACTTCATGACGGAAGTGCGAAATATGCGCTTTACCCGGTCTGGATCTTAAATACAACCTGGAATGGAAAACAGTACCACTTTGCCATGAATGGACAGAACGGGAAATTCGTAGGCGATCTGCCAGTGGATAACGATGCTGCAAAAACCTGGATGATAGGGCTTTCTGCAGCATTTGCCGCGGCAGCTTACGGTATCAGCTGGCTTCTATGGCTGGCACGGATTATATAGAAGGGGAGTGGAGAAGATGAAAAGAGCAGGAAGGAAACTGATCGGAATGGCAGCAGCCTGGCTTCTCGCAGCTTCCGCTTTCAGTACAGCTGTTTATGCGGCAGATGGCTTTTCCAGTGAATATGAACGGCTTTTAGATACCGCAAATATTCTTTCTGATGAAGAACAAGATGAGATCACCGAGCTTCTGGATGAACTCAGTGAACGCCAGAGGATGGATGTGACGATCGCAACGGTAGGGAATCTCGATGGTTACAACAGCATTGAGGCCTACGCGGATGACCTTTACGATTATTGTAATTTTGGTTACGGTACAGACCGGGATGGTCTGATGTTTGTAGTCAGTATGGAGGAGCGGGAATGGCATATCTCGACCTGCGGCTACGGAATTACTGCATTTACAGATGCTGGTATCCAGTATGTGGGAGGCCAGATGCTGGATTCTCTTGCAGATGGCGATTATGCGCAGGCGTTCCGGATCTACGCAGCGTGCTGTGATGACCTGATCGATCAGGCGAGGGCGGGCCATCCATTTGACAAGGGCGATGTTCCGAGAAAACCCATGTCTGCGACAGTTCCGCTTATCTGTATTGCAATCGGTGCAGCTCTTGGATTTGCAGCTGTCCAGGGCATGAAGGCACAGCTAAAGAGCGTTCACAAAGCGGGATCAGCAGCCAATTATGTACGGCCTGGCAGCATGAATCTGACCGGGAAACAGGATCTTTTCCTGTACAGCCATGTCAACCGGGTAAAACGAGAAACAAAGAGCAGCAGTAGCAGCGGCGGCGGAAGCTCAACGCATACGTCTTCTTCCGGAACGACCCATGGTGGTGGCGGTGGAAAATTCTAATAGGATCCGTATGCATAAGGGAGCTTCGTCTGTTCACGAAAATGACCGGATGATCCAGATGTATGGAAGGAGGGAGAGGAAGCGTTAAGCTTTTTTAATGCCGTTTTGGTAAAGAAAGAGTGAAATGATTGCTGTGATGGTCTCTGTCAGCCAGAATGCGTGCCACACACCGGCTGCGCCGAGTAAATGGCTGAGCAGGAAAGCAAGAGGCAGGATCAGGATCACATAGCGGCATAAAGAAACGATCAGGGAAGGAAGTCCTTTGCCCAGTGCTTCCAGGGTTCCGCAGGTAATAACGGAAATGGTGGACAGCAGGTATCCAATGCTAATGGTATGCAAAGCCTGGATTCCGGTACGAATGGTGGAGTCCTGAACCGTGAACAGCCCCATAAGAGTACCTGGAATGGTCCAGCAAAGCGCGGTGCCGAAAGCCATGATGGCAGCGACCAGCATAAGCCCAGTGTGGTAGATCTTCAGGACACGTTTGTGTTCTCCGGCGCCATAGTTGTAACCGATCAGAGGACGCATTCCCTGAATGATACCATTCGCCGGCAGATACAGGAAGGTCTGCAGCTTGTAGTAAACCCCAAGAACAAAAACATAGGTCTGTGAATACGCAGACAGCAGGATATTTAACACGGAGATCAGCATGGACGGCAGAGCCATGTTTAAGCTGGCCGGAATACCGATGGAATATAGTTTTTTGATCAAAAAGCTGTCAGGTTTCATATCTTTTAAGGAAAATCGGATCGAAGATGGCTGTGTCAGGTAGATGGTCAGATACATGGCTGCACTTAAGGTCTGTCCCAGGCCGGTTGCGATCGCAGCGCCTGCGATCCCCATAGCCGGAAATGGTCCGATGCCGAAGATCAGTACCGGGTCCAGGATGATATTCAGGACACAGCCGCTTAAAAGACAGACCATGGTCAGGGTCATGCGGCCAATCGCCTGGTATACCTTTTCAAATACCAGACCCCATGCCTGCATGACGGCAAAACAGAATGCAATGCCGGAGTAACGGATACCGATGGAAATAATATCCGGATCATTGGTAAATTTTTGAAGGAATGAAGGCATGATGGCAATGCATACAATGGAAAGAAGGATTCCGTGCAGTGTTGCCAGCAGCAGTCCCTGACTGGCGGAGCGATCAGCCATTTTGTGATCCTGTGCCCCAAGATAGAAGGAGATCACGGCATTGATCCCGACTCCAAAACCGATCATGATTGCACCGATCAGGTTCTGGAGAGGAAAGACCAGGGAAAGGGCCGTCATAGCATTCTCACTGATCTTCGCCACAAATAAGCTGTCTACTATGTTATAAAGAGAGTTCACCAACATGGAAATCACCATGGGAAGTGACATTTTCACAACCAGTCCGAGGACTGGTTGTTTTTTCATATAAGTTTGATCCATAAAAAAGTCCTTTCTGAAAATTAAAGTTTCTTTTTCGCGCGAGTGCGATCCCACGGAGCGTTTTTATGTCATAGGGCGAAGTTTCCTATGACATAAAAACGCCACATGACCTCCAAAAAGGTCATGTGGCGAAAAGTAGACAGAAATCTCGAAAAATCCACATATCAGTTTTAGAACATCAGTATAGCATCATCTTATCGAGAATGTCAATAGGATGAAAAGTCCATATGGCATTAAAATCGGTTGCAAATCCATCCAAAAAGTCGGATAATACCCATAGAGCTATTTGGGCTCAACGACCCCAAAATCTTCTCGCAAAATCAGGCGAAGAAAGATTACGGGAGTACATAAGATCAGCACAGGAGGATGTATGGTATGGCTTGTACGACCATTTTAGTAGGAAAAAACGCATCTTATGACGGTTCCACCATGATCGCCCGCAATGACGATTCTGGTTCGGGACATTTCACAGCGAAGAAATACGTCGTGGTTCATCCGGAGGAGCAGCCGAAGGTATACCGGTCTGTGATCTCCCATGTGGAGATTCCTCTGCCGGAGCATCCGCAGAAGATCACTGCAGTGCCGAATGCATTAGACGGAGAAGGCATCTGGGCAGCCAGTGGTGTCAATGAAAAGAATGTAGGCATGACAGCAACGGAGACGATCACCTCCAATCCCCGTGTCCTGGGAGCAGATCCCCTGGTGGTTTATGAACCGGCGAAGGACGGAAAAGCGGAAAAGGCAGGCGGTATCGGTGAAGAGGATATTGTATACATTGTTCTTCCATACATTACCAGTGCCAGAGAGGGCGTGAAACGTCTGGGAAGCCTGTTGGAGACTTACGGAACTTATGAGATGAACGGAATTGCTTTTCAGGACCGTGATGAGATCTGGTGGCTGGAGACCATCGGCGGTCATCACTGGATCGCAAAACGTGTTCCGGATGATGTGTATGTAGTGATGCCGAACCAGCTGGGAATTGACCATTTTGATCTGGATGACGCACTGGGCGCACAGAAGAATCATATGTGTTCCGCTGACATGGGCGAATTTATCCGGGATAACCACCTGGACCTTTCCTTAAACGGAGAACTGAACCCAAGAGAAGCTTTCGGAAGCCATGATGACTCTGATCATGTCTACAATACTCCAAGAGCCTGGTTCATGGAACGTTACTTAAATCCGAATACAAAGAAATGGGACGGTCCGGATGCCGACTATACGCCAGAATCTGATGATATCCCATGGTGTATGGAGCCGGAGAAAAAGATAACTGTGGAAGATGTCAAATATGTCCTGTCTTCTCACTATCAGGGAACCATTTACGATCCTTATGGTGGCAGCGGTGATGGGTTACAGAGAGGCCGTTACCGTTCTATCGGCATCAACCGCAATGATTTCCTGTCCCTGATCCAGATGCGTCCGGATCAGCCGGAGGACGTATCCGTGATCCAGTGGATTGCATTTGCATCCAATGCCTTTAATGTGATGGTTCCGTTCTATCCTGGAGTTTCCACCACACCGGAGTATTTATCCAACACGGGAAAAGACGTTTCCACCGACAATTTCTACTGGTCCAGCCGTCTGGTGGCAGCCATGGCAGACGCTTCTTACAGCAAGTCCCTGTTCCATATCGAGCGCTACCAGCTTGCCGTGGCATCCAAGAGCCATGCCCTGATCCATCAGTATGACAAGGCATTAAAGGATATTACAGATCAGGCAGAGCGCCAGAAGATCCGGGAAGAAGCCAATCAGGCAGTGGCAGATATGGTAAAAGAAGAGACTGCCTCTGTTATGGATAAGGTGCTGTTTGAACTGAGCTGTCAGATGAAGAACGCATTTTCCAGATCAGATGCGTAAGGAAGCGAGTATATGATACAGGTAGATCTGATCACTGGATTTTTAGGTTCCGGCAAGACCACATTTTTAAGAAAATACGCCCGTTACTGGATTAACCAGGGCGTAAAGATCGCCATATTGGAAAATGATTTTGGCGCGGTCAATGTAGACCGGATGTTACTGCAGGACTTAGAGGGAGATTACTGCGGGGTAGAAATGATCGCCGGTGGCTGTGATAAGGACTGCCATCAGCGCCGTTTCCGCACGAAACTGATCTCCCTGTCCATGCAGGGCTATAAGCGGGTGCTGATCGAGCCGTCCGGCATCTATGATGTGGATGAATTTTTTGATACTTTATATGATGAACCGCTGGATCAGTGGTACGAGGCGGGCAATGTGATCGCCATCGTGGATGCCGGACTGGAAGAGCAGTTATCAAAGGAAGCGGAATTTCTGCTGGCTTCCGAGGTGGCAGAGGCTGGATGTGTCCTTTTAAGCCACACGCAGGAAGTGTCAGAAGAGACTGCAAAAGCTGCCATAGAACATGTAAACCGGGCATTAGAGGCCGCTCACTGCGCCAGAAGACTGGGAGAGGATGATGTGATCTGCAAAAACTGGGATGATCTGACAGAAGAAGACTTTCAGAAGATCGCTTCCTGTGGCTATCGGACAGAAAGCTATGAGAAGATGAATTTTGAAGAAAAGGATGTGTTCCAGTCCTTATATTTCCTGGAACTTCCGATCACAAGGGAGAAATTAGAGGCTGCGGCAAAAGAACTGTTAGCCGATGATTCTTATGGTCATATTTTCCGGATCAAGGGATTCTTAGAGGAAGATGGTTCCTGGATTGAATTAAACGCCACCCACCGTAGTTTCACGGTCAGCCCGATCCCATGCGGGCAGTCGGTGCTGATCGTGATCGGCGAGGGGCTTTTGAAAGAAAAGATTGAACGGATGTTTATTTAAAATACATCCAGATCCTGTCCATTGACCACCCAGCCGTCGTATCCGGCGGCGCGGATCTCGTCCAGGATGGCCTCGTCTCTTTTTGCCATTTCCGCAGGAAGATTGATGCGGTTGTCCTGGATGTTCATGTGGTAGATCCGATGGTAGGTGACTAACAGCTTTGGCTGTGCTTTTTTTGCTACCCAGGCCAGATCAGTGCTTAAGGTATGCACTTCCTGGTGGTATTTCTGCCATTTTGGTTCCCGGCAGGCGATTCCGGCAGCGTATTCCACTTCATGGAGAAGAATATCGCAGCCAGCGGCTTTTTCAGCCACCAGATCCAGAGGGGCAGTATCACCGGTGATCACGATGGTCCGGTCATCGGTGACAAATTTATAACCGTAGCAGGTCAGCGTTCCATGGCTGACCGGAAATGCTTCAACACTTACCCGGTCGTCCTCGTAGATGATACCGGGTTTTTCAATTTCTGTCACATCTACTTTGTAGCCGGATTCATTGGCCTTCTCAAAGCCGTGGATCCGAAAATCGATATCGGTCTCATAAGCCTGCAAGATATGGCTGGTCATGTGATTCAGCCCCTTCGGGCCAAATACCTTTAATGGAACCGGACGCTCCAGCACCCATGGGGTGAAGATCAGATCCGGGTATCCGGCGGTGTGGTCAGTGTGTAAGTGGGTACAGAACGCAGTGGTCAGAAGATCAGGCCGCAGAGCGTCGATTCCACGAAAATAGGCTTTGGAAGCCTGGCGTACCACACCAGGTCCAAAGTCTACTAAATAAGCACGGTCGCCAACGACCACCGCAGAGGATGGGCCGTTGGCGTCAGGACAGGCATTGGGGGTGCCAGTGCCAAGTAACACTAATCTGGTATTCATAATATTGAAAGTTCCTTCCGTAAAATTCTTAGTCTGTAACTGTTCTCAGTTACTGAAAGCTGCAGCTGCACTAGCCTTCTGTATGTTTGATAGAGATTCCCGTAAAGCCATAAATCAGGCTGAACACAGGAGTTAAATATAATAAGAACAGGAATGGGAAAAATGCGCCCCATGCCACGCCCAGGGTTCCGGACATGTAGACACAGTAGCCATGCCATGGGATCATTGGACCTGCCAGTGTGCCGGAGTCCTCCAGACACCGGGAGAGGATCTCAGGAGCGACATGACGTTTTTTAAATACCGGAGCCATTAACCGACCGGTCAGCACATGTGCCATGGGCTGGGAACAGCTGATCAGGCTGGTCACATATCCGGTGATCAGGGTAGCTAAGATCATGGTTCCATCGTTCTTTACCAGCTTTAAGATCGCATTTAAAATGTGGTCCAGAACGCCTAATTTCTCTAACATGCCGCCCATACCAACAGCAAATGTAATGATCGCTACATACTGGAGCATGCTTCCCATGCCGCCGCGGTTTAAGATGGTCTTTAAGATGGCCTCCTCAATCTCCGTGGAGTAGCCGTTATAAGCGGTGCGGATGATGCTCTGTAAAGAATCATGCTGTACAAAGAAGGAAATGGCGCCTGCAGCAAAGCTGGATAAGCCTAAGGCAGAGATGGCATTTACCTTGCATAATAACAGGATAATGATTAAAACTGCCGGGATCATAGTGACCAGACCTAACTGGAACTCCCCGTTTAAAGCACCGATGTAAGCAGACATATTGGCTTCGGTATAGCTGCCGCTGGTCTGCTGGATACCCAGGATCGTGAATAATACTAAAGTGATCACATAGGTAGGGAGAGTAGTCCATAACATGGAACGGACATGGTCTCCTAATTTAGCTCCGGCAACGGCTGGAGCTAAGTTGGTGGTATCAGATAAGGGGCTTAATTTGTCACCGAACATCGCACCACAGATCACGGCGCCTGCTACCATACCGGGATTGATCCCCATGGCATTACCGATGGCCATCATGGCAACACCGGCGCTGCCGACAGAACCGTAAGAGGTTCCGGTCACCAGGCTTAATACGGAACAGAAGATCAGAGTCAGCGGCAGAAGCCATGCCGGGTTGATCATCTGAAGACCCCACACGATGATGGTGGCGATGGTACCGCTCTGCAGCCAGGTACCGATCATAACGCCGATGGCCATCAACAGGCACAAGGTAGGCACTACCATGCGGATGGACTCATAGGCACCGGAAACTACATGGTCATAAGGAATATGGACTGCTTTGCAGAACAGGTAAATAAAGATCCAGCTTGCAAACAGGCCGATCATGGGGCCGCCGGTCTTTAAACGGATGCAGACCGCAACGGAAATGATGATCAGCAGAAGCAGGATCAGGGACTGAGGCAGGTTTAATTTTTTCTCTTCGTTCATACTCAAATTCTCCCAATACATAATTTTTAACGTCATTGCCGGATTGTTTCACAATTCAACGCTTTGACGCAGAAAAGCCAATGTCCATTATAGACGAAATCTGTCCAAAATGCAAGGGAAAATAAGAAATCTGTATAAGAAGAGAAAAAAGAGAAAAAAGGAATCTGCATAAGAAGCAGATGCACAGGACAAAATAAACGTAAAGTCCAGTTCTGTCTTGACATTCTTTACAAAAGATATTATTCTAAAAACAATGTTATATAGTTTTAAAAACCACATAACAAAGTAATAAAAATACACACAATTCAAGCAGAAACAGATCACCCGGATGACCTGGGGATGGAAAGGAGCAGTATATGGGTAAAAAGATGGCGAAGGCAGGTTTGTTTTCTTTAGCGGCGCTGGGAGCAGGCGCTGCCGTGTTTATGGCTGGAAAGAAGGAAAAGGGCTGTGCGAAGAAATGCACCGCATCGAAAGAGAAAAAACAGACGGATTATTCGGATTACCGCAATACCGAACGGGACAAGCAGAAAAAGAACAGCAAAGGCATTTATTATTCCAAAGGTAATTATGAGGCGTTTGCCCGTCCGTTAAAGCCGGAAGGCATTGAAGAGAAATCCGCTTACCTGGTGGGAAGTGGTCTGGCATCCCTGGCGGCAGCCTGCTTTTTGGTCCGTGACGCTCAGATGCCCGGCAAAAATATCCATATTTTAGAGGCGATGGACATTGCCGGAGGTGCCTGTGACGGTATCGATGATCCGACCCGCGGTTATGTGATGAGAGGTGGAAGGGAGATGGAAGACCATTTCGAGTGTCTGTGGGATCTGTTCCGCAGCATCCCGTCATTGGAGGTGGAAGGGGCATCTGTGCTGGATGAATATTATTGGTTAAATAAGCGTGACCCCAACTATTCTCTGTGTCGTGCCACAGAAAAACGGGGTGAGGACGCCCATACGGACGGAAAATTCCGGCTCAGCCAGAAGGGCAGCATGGAGATCATGAAGCTGTTCTTTACCAGGGACGAGGATCTGTATGACAAAACCATTGAGGAATTTTTTGACGATGAGGTGTTCCGGTCAGATTTCTGGCTGTACTGGAGAACCATGTTTGCTTTTGAAAACTGGCACAGTGCCCTGGAGATGAAACGGTATTTCCAGCGTTTTATCCACCACATCGGCGGGCTGCCGGATTTCTCTGCTTTAAAATTTACCCGCTACAACCAGTATGAGTCCCTGATCCTGCCGATGCAGAAGTATCTGGAGCAGGCGGGCGTGGAGATCCGGTTTGGTACTGAGGTGATCAATGTCCGCTTTGAGATCAATGGTGAGAAAAAAACTGCCCGCGCCATCGAGTGCCTGGTTCACGGGGAGAAGACGGAGATTCCATTGACGGAAAAAGATCTGGTGTTTATCACGAACGGAAGCTGCACCGAGGGAACCATTTACGGGGACCAGAACCATGCGCCTATGGGCAATGCAGAGACCCGCACCAGCGGCTGCTGGGGGCTGTGGAAGCGGATCGCCGCCCAGGACCCGTCCTTCGGACATCCGGAGAAATTCTGCTCCGATACTCAGAAGACCAACTGGGAATCTGCAACTGTGACCACTTCCGATGAACGGATCATTTCTTATATAAAGAAGATATGCAAACGTGATCCGTTAAGCGGGCGGGTCGTGACCGGCGGAATCGTAAGCTGTAAGGATTCCTCCTGGCTGTTAAGCTGGACCATCAACCGACAGGGGCAGTTTAAGGCACAGAAGAAGGATGAGGTCTGCGTCTGGGTGTACAGTTTATTTACCGATGTTCCGGGAGATTATATCAAAAAGCCGATGAAGGAATGTACCGGTAAGGAAATCACTGCTGAGTGGCTGTATCATCTGGGTGTTCCGGTGGAAGAGATCGACGATCTGGCAGAAAATCATACGAATTGTACGCCAACCATGATGCCGTATATCACTGCCTTCTTTATGCCTAGAAGCGCCGGTGACCGCCCGGATGTGATTCCAGATGGCTCTGTCAACGCTGCATTCCTGGGACAGTTTGCAGAAACTCCAAGAGATACCATTTTCACGACGGAGTATTCGGTCCGTACCGCGATGGAAGCTGTGTACGGTCTGTGCGGCGTGGATCGCGGCGTGCCGGAGGTGTGGGGCAGTGTCTATGATATCCGTGAGCTGTTAGATAGCACGGTGAAGCTGATGGACGGAAGATCCCCACTGGAAATGCATCTGCCAGGACCACTGGAGAACCTGAAGTGGAAGCTGGTGAAAAAAGTGGACCGGACAGAGGTTGGAAAACTGCTGCGGGAGCATGGCGTGGTGAAGGACGGGATGATCTAAGCATAGATTGCCATAGCCATGTGCATTCATAGTTTGCCGGTTGATTTCACAGAACTTTTGTAACTGTTCAGTACCTTCACAGTTACGAGCAAAAATCCATTCCAGATCGGCTTTGCCGATGGGATTTTTGCCTTCCCGCTTATGTTTTCTTACGGTCAGCGCAGCAAGTGCGCAGACCTATTGAATAGTTATGAACTTTCACACTTTACTGTTGACAATAAGAAAGCCATGTGTTATATTACAAATAGAACAAATAGACTAGAGCAAGTGCCGCGGATTCCACCGTGGCATTTGTTGTAACCGTTTTACCGAAGTTGCGGGCGCAATCCGATACTTGCAAAATCGGTGAACAGTCATAACTATGAAGAAACTGAATAGTTACGAACAGTCATAGATACATGGAGGTGGCAGTATGGATAAGAGAGATTATTATGAAGTGTTAGGTGTCAGCCGGAATGCCAGCGAAAAAGAGATCAAAAGCGCCTACCGGAAATTGGCGAAGAAATATCACCCGGATTCCAACCAGGGTAATCAAGATGCAGAAAATAAATTCAAAGAGGCTTCCGAAGCTTACAGTGTTTTAAATGACCCGGAGAAGAGAAAACAGTACGATCAGTTCGGCTTTGCGGCCTTTGATGAGACCGCGGGCGCCGGAGGCGGCTGGCAGAATGCCGGTGGCGCATATGGTGGAGGCACGTATAGCGGCGGCAATCCATTTGAAGGATTTGGCGGTGGCTTTGGTGGAAACGGAGGTTTCCACGGCTCCTTCCACGGCAGTGGTTTTGGCGGCAACGGCGGCAGTTTCCATTTTGAACAGGGCGATGGCAGTGGTTTTGAAGATATTTTTGACGATCTGTTCCATGGCAGCCGGGGCGGCAGAAGCAGCAGAAGTCAGGGCGGCAGCCATTATGGCCACTACGATTTTTACCAGAGCCGCGGCGAGGACTTAAACTGCCAGATTAACATCGGCCTGCGAGATTCTGTCCTTGGCTGTGATCAGGTATTCCAGATCAAGAACCAGGCAGATGGAACCACCCAGTCCCTGAAAGTGCATATTCCAGCAGGAATCGAGGACGGCAAGACCATCCGTTTAAAGGGCAAAGGTATGCCGGGAACCGGCGGCGGAGAGCCGGGCGATATCCTTCTGAAAGTTACCATTGACCCGGATCGTCAGTATGAGAGAAAAGGCATGGATCTGTATACAACCGTATCCATTCCATATACCACAGCGGTATTTGGCGGTGAAGCTAAGGTGGATACCTTATACGGCAGTGTCGTCTGCAAGATCCCAGAAGGAACCCAGTCCGGCAGTAAGATCCGTCTGAAAGGCAAAGGCGTACCGTCCGTGAAACAGCCGTCGGTCCATGGTGACGAGTACGTGGTCATCCAGATCCAGGTTCCAAAGAGGTTAAGGCCAGAGGCGAAACAGAAGCTGCGGGAGTATGAGAAATTGGCGAGTTAAGAGAATTTGATATAGAATGAAAGAAGGAGACTGACCAGGTGCGGTTGGCCTCCTTTTTGGCAGTTGGTGAGAAGTTATAACTTTGTAGAATTGTCTATGGATAAGCGTAGAATGTGAAAATGCATACCTTCATAACGATTTATCTATTCCGTAACGATGAACGGGATATTTCGTTATGAGGGTGTGCATTATTTTTTATGAGATGTTAAAGCTTGTCCATAATATCCAGCAGGTGCTGATAGCTGTTTACTTCATGATAAACGACATCAGCAGAAGAAAGATTACTGAATAGTTTTTTGGCACAAGCAATTTTGGCCTGTTCAATAGGCTTTAGATTCAATGAGTCCATTGTACCCTTGGTTTCAGCAACAAAGAAGATATGCTTGACCGTTCCTTTATTGAAAGCAATTGCCCAGTCAGGAGAGTAGTTGCCCACAGGAGTTGGAATAGAGAATCCCTTTGGCAGTTTTGCGTAGACACAGACCTCATCGGCTAAATCCATGCTCTCAGCGAATTGGCGTTCAATACTCTGGCCGTCTTTCGCGTAGCCGTCAGCAAAAACATAATCCTGCACGTTTTTCTTTGCATGATATGACTTGGAAAAATCTGTGTTCTTTTCGGCTGTAAAGATGGAACCGTCATAGGTTCCATCGGTCTGATTGTAGGTGATTTGCTCTACAATCATGGTTGCTTTCTGTTCATTGATCAGCCGGATGGCCTTTGTGATAAATTCCTCCGGGTTGTTTTTAAACATGGCAAAGGTGTATGGCCGGATACCTGCCAGAATCTTTGCAGCAGAACGACGCGTTAATTTTGTACCTTCTGCAATTTTGCCGACCAGATCATATTTTACGGCACTGCCTTCTGCACGCTCCAGGGTATACGTCTTACTTTTTTCTGCTATGAAGCTGGCTCCGTTTTTCAGTGCATCGGAGTTCATATCGTCTTGCTGCTGGCCGGTGGTAACGGTATACTGCAGCTTTGCCACGAACATCTTATCATCAATATGCGTGATTGCTTTTCGAATCAGTTCATCACTGTCGAATTCTACGGTATAAGCATATTTGTGGTTAATATAATTCCAAAGCGTCTGGAACTCCTTCTTGTAGAAGTTATCATTCAGTGCATTCTCTTGAATCTTCGTCTCATGGCCATCGGAGATCATATCATCGAGAGCGTGCTCATCAAAGATGCTTTGAATGAGTGCATGTACGCCATCGGTGATTTCCTTACAGCTTTCAGGGACGGGTGCAAGAGCATCGTTTGCGAGGTCTGCACGATACTTGTCGGTTACGTGATCGTCTTCATCGATATAGTCGTTTTTGATCAGATAACGATAAATGTCGCGGCCTTGCTTATCAGATACCGTGACATCGCTGCCACCGATATTGAGCGTTTTACCAATGAAGTATTCTGCGGTAGCCTTGGTTGGACGATCGTAGAGATCTTCACGGATACCTTTCTGAAGGTCCGCAACAAAGTCTTTATATCCATCAGATGCGATGACGGTCAGCTGATTGATTTTCTGTACCTGGCTGCCGAGAGTGTCGTAGTCCTGACGTTCGCCGTTCTGATTTACGCAAAGGCGAAGACCACGACCAACTTCCTGGCGCTTCTGTGTAGGAGAGCTGCCACCATGCTTCAAGGTACAAATCTGGAACACGTTAGGGTTATCCCATCCTTCGCGAAGAGCGGAGTGAGAGAAGATGAAGCGTACCGGATTTTCAAAGGAAAGCAGACGCTCCTTGTCCTTCAAAATTAAATCGTAAGCGGAAATATCGTCACTTTCATCACTGCCGCGTTTCAGAGAGCTATCTACCTTGTGGCCTTTCTTGTCGATGCTGAAGTAGCCTGCATGCGTGCTATGGACATCAATGGAACGAAGATATTGCTCATATGGTGTGTTGAACACAGTCAGATATTCATTCAGAATATCTGTATATTCCTGCTCGAAGATATCGCCGTATTCAGAGTTGATTTCATTGCCATCTTCATCGTATTTACGGTATTTAGCGACCTCGTCAATAAAGAACAGGGACAAGGTCTTAATGCCCTTAGAATACAGTTCCTTTTCCTTCTCAAAGTGAGAACGAATGGTTTCACGAATCTGTACGCGTCTCAGATCTGCTTCTGAAACATCACCGATGACTTCGCCAGCATGGATGACTTCTCCATTGGTAAAAGTAACAGTACCACGAATCGGATCAAT
>ERZ856578.2451-NODE-2451-length-30554-cov-12.186862_pt1 | contig 30554 bp, 30 predicted proteins | sample MGYA00514384_ERZ856578 | MGnify/ENA primary metagenome ERZ856578 (study PRJEB29103, sample SAMN06111958) | human gut metagenome | biome: human gut; feature: ankylosing spondylitis patient; material: healthy_person | host: Homo sapiens | place: China:Hangzhou... | reverse complement strand
GAAAATGTGAGAGACATTATGAGAAGTCCAGAAAGAGTATTAAACAGTCTATCAGAACACAGTAAGGATGCAAGCTATAAGTTTGAACGTCTTTACAGAATTTTGTTCAATGAGGAAATGTTCTACGTTGCCTATCAGCGTATCTACGCTAAAGAGGGTAACATGACTAAAGGTTCAGACGGTCAGACCATTGACAACATGAGCCTGAAACGAATTGAAAAGTTGATTGATACGTTAAAAGATGAAACGTACCAGCCCCAACCGTCAAAGAGGGTGTACATACCGAAGAAAAACGGTAAGAAAAGACCTCTTGGCGTACCGACTTTCAATGACAAGTTAATACAAGAAGTAGTAAGAATGGTATTGGAAGCCATATACGAGGGAAATTTTGAATACACCTCGCATGGGTTTCGACCCAATCGAAGCTGCCATACTGCATTAACTCACATCCAAAAGGAGTTTAGCGGTGCAAAGTGGTTTGTAGAGGGAGATATAAAAGGTTTCTTTGATAATATAAGCCATGATGTATTAATAAACATACTCAAGGAGCGCATTGCGGACGAACGCTTCATACGCTTAGTACGCAAGTTTTTGAAAGCGGGATATATCGAAGAATGGCAATTCCACAATACTTACAGTGGCACACCGCAAGGGGGTATCATCAGCCCGATATTGGCTAATATATACCTTGACAAGCTGGATAAGTATATAAAGGAATACACAGCCAAATTCGACAAAGGGAAGAAACGAAAATTCAGTAGAGAAAGTATGGACTTTGGCAATGCAAGAAAACGTATTGTGCGAAGATTGAAGTCCGTAAAAGACGAAAGGCAAAGGGTAAAGCTAATCCTTGAACTGAAAGCAATAGAACAAGGACGGGCTAAATATCCCAATGGCGAAGAAATGGATGCCGATTACAGGAGAATGAAATATGCGAGATATGCAGATGATTTTCTCGTGGGAATTATCGGAAGTAAGCAAGATGCGCAACAGATAAAGGGAGATATTAAAAACTTCCTTGCTGATAAACTGGCATTGGAACTGTCTGATGAAAAGACACTTGTCACCCATACCGAAAGACCTGCCAAGTTTCTCGGATATGAAATTACTGTAAGAAAGTCCAACGACCAAAGACGTGATAAACGGGGTAGATTAAGAAGAACCTATGGTAAAAGGGTCTGCTTGAATGTCAGTATGGAAACTGTCCGTAAAAAACTGTTCGATTGGGGAGTCTTGGAAATGACAAACCGTAACGGAAAGGAAATATGGAAACCGAAATGTAAATCGGGACTGATATTCAATGACGACCTTGAAATCCTTGATAGTTATAATCGGGAAATCGTGGGGTTCTATAATTACTACTCCATAGCCAACAACTGCGCCCATGCCTTGAATAATTTCAAGTACATCATGGAATACAGCATGTACAAAACGTTTGCAGGCAAATATAAGTGCCGCACACGCAAGGTAAACAAGAAATATCGTAAGAACGGTAGGTTTATCATAAAGCACATGACTAAAACAGGTGTAAAGGAAAGATACTTTTACGACGGTGGCTTCAAACGCAAGAAGCCCACCTATAAATCGGAATGTGACACCATGCCACGAACAATTTATACTGCGGGGCGGACAAGTCTTGTTGAAAGGCTGAAAGCCCATGAGTGTGAATTATGTGGAGCGACAGACGACCTTGTTATGCACCATGTAAGGAAACTAAAGAACTTGCAGGGTAAGGAAAGCTGGGAACGACACATGATTGCCCGCAAACGCAAAACGATTGCCGTGTGCAGGAGTTGTCACAAAAAGATACATGACGGAAAGATAGACTAAAATTAGTGGAGAGCCGGATACGCTGAGAGGTGTAAGTCCGGTTCGGGGGCGAGCATTTGGAAACCTACCATAGAAATATGACAAGGCGCTGGGTGCTTAGCCTACATAAAACGGTTCGTAAATATTTCGGTGAAGCGATTGTGGTAACACAAGAGGTCGAAGATATTATTTCATCACCCATTGTCAAGGAGAGTATCATTAACAACAGCGATTGTAAAATCCTGTTAGACCAGCGCAAGTACCTGAATAAGTTTGACAGCATCCAAACGCTTTTGGGGCTGACGGACAAAGAGAAAGCGCAGGTGCTTTCCATCAATATGGCAAACCATCCCGGCAGGAAATACAAAGAGGTATGGATTGGTCTTGGCGGCACGCAGTCGGCGGTTTACGCCACCGAAGTGTCGCTGGCCGAATACTACACCTACACCACCGAAGAAACCGAAAAGATGGAGTTGTTCGCTCTCTCCGAACAGTTGGGCGGCAACCTCGAACTGGCAATCAAGCGGCTGGCGGAGAGTAAACGTAATCCCGAAAAATAATCATTAAAAATTAAGAGTATGGTAATTTCTAAAATTCAAGCCATTGAATTAGGCTGGGGACAAGATAGTATCTATTTCTCCACCAATGTTCCCAAAACATCCCATCAGTATGTGGATGATATAGAAGTACAAGATAGAGTGATTGGCGGACGTGTCGAACTGGTCTATTGCGGATTCAGGGACAACAACCCCGTGTTTCAAATATCCGCTGGCAATAATATCACAATCTATTATCAGGAACGAAAATGAAACAGCTAAAATTCATATTTCCGCTACTGGCGTTTGCTTTCCTGCTGCTGGTATCCGCTTGCTCGGAACGTCCGGCAAAGGAGCTGGAGTGGATGCGGGGTGAATGGGTCGGCGTGAAAGGTAGTCCGCATTTTTCCTTATGGGAAGAGCGGGGACAGTACAAAGTAACCCGTACCGTAACGGTTCGGGGCAAGGAGCGCACCGACACATATATCGTTCGGGAAACGGACGAATGCCTATACATCGACACGGGCTTTGCGGTGGTGCTGACCTACGATAAACGAACCGACCGGATAACCCTTTCACCGGGCGGGGAATTTCAACGAAGTAATAAACAATCAAAAAAGTAAGCGAATGAAAACGAAACTATGTATCGCAATGGTGGCGTGCCTGTGCTGCTTCGGCAAGGCGAACGCCCAGTGGGTGGTAACAGACCCCACCAATTTGGCGCAAGGTATCATCAACTCCGCCAAACAAATTGTGCAAACCTCTACAACGGCAAGCAACGTAATCAACAACTTCAAGGAAACACAAAAGATTTTCCAGCAGGGTAAAGAGTATTACGATATGCTCAAAAAGGTAAGCGATATTGTCAAGGGTGGCAGGAAAGTGCAGAAAAGCATCGTGATGGTGGGTGAAATATCGGAAATCTATGTTACCAACTTTCAAAAGATGCTTTCCGATAAGAACTACACGCCGGAAGAACTGACGGCTATCGCCTTTGGCTATGCCAAGCTGCTGGATGAGAGTGCGGATGTGTTGCAGGATTTGAAAAATGTAGTGAATATCAGCAATATGTCTATGACCGATGCCGAACGCATGGGTTTGATTGACAAGGCGTATAACAGCCTGTTGGGTTATCGCAACCTTGTGAACTACTACACCCGCAAAAACATCTCGGTGTCCTACCTGCGTGCCAAAAAGCAGAAAGACACCGACAGGGTAATGGCTCTCTACGGCAGGGGTGATGAACGATACTGGTAACATATATAATAAGGTAAGAGTATGTTATTAGCCATCGAATTTGACAACCTGCACCAAGTCCTACGAACGTTGTATGACGATATGATGCCCCTGTGCAGCAACATGACCGGAGTAGCCAAAGGCATTGCCGGAATCGGGGCATTGTTTTATGTGGCGGTCAAGGTGTGGCAAGCCCTCGCCCGTGCCGAAGCGATAGACGTGTACCCGTTGTTGCGCCCCTTTGCCATCGGGCTGTGTATTATGTTCTTCCCTACATTCGTTTTGGGAACGATTAACACCGTGCTTTCTCCGGTGGTGCGTGGGTGCAACAACCTGTTGGAAACACAGACCTTTGACATGAACGAGTACCGCCAGCAGAAAGACAAGCTGGAGTATGAAGCCCTGATGCGCAACCCCGAAACGGCATACCTCGCCAGTGATGAAGAGTTCGACCGCCAACTGGAAGAACTGGGCTGGTCGCCCTCCGACATGGTTACTATGACGGGAATGTATATGGACAGGGCGGCGTACAACATTAAAAAGTCCGTCCGTGAGTTTTTCCGGGAGGTGCTGGAGCTGATGTTTCAAGCTGCCGCCCTGATTATCGACACCCTACGGACGTTTTTTCTCATCGTGTTAAGTATATTGGGTCCCATTGCCTTTGCGATTTCCGTCTATGACGGATTCCAAAGCACGCTGACCCAATGGATAACCCGCTACATCTCCATCTATCTGTGGCTGCCCGTTGCCGACCTGTTCAGTACCGTGCTGGCACGGATTCAAATCCTGATGCTGAAAAAGGACATCGAAGCCCTTTCCGACCCCAGTTTCATTCCGGACGGGAGCAATTCGGTGTACATCATCTTTATGATAATTGGCATTATTGGCTACTTCACGATTCCGACCGTTGCCGGATGGATTGTGCAAGCCGGAGGAACAAGTGGGTATAGCCGCAATGTGGGGCGTGCCGGAGCGTTGGCGGGTGCTGCCGCTGGTGCGGCGACCGGAAAGATTGCCGGAAAACTCATTAAATAATCACTAAAAATCAAATGTATGCAATTCAAATCATTAACAAATATCGAAAGCAGCTTTCGACATATCAGGCTCTTTGTGCTGGTGTTCATCTGCCTATGTGCCGCCATCACGGGGTTTGTGGTGTGGAACTCCTACACATACGCCGAAGCGCAGCGGCAGAAAATCTACGTGCTGGACAACGGCAAATCGCTGATGCTGGCACTCTCGCAGGACATGGCGCAAAACCGCCCTGTGGAAGCACGGGAACACGTGCGCCGTTTCCACGAACTCTTCTTTACGCTCTCGCCCGATAAAGATGCCATCGAAAGCAATGTGAAACGCTCGCTTTTCCTTGCCGATAAGAGTGCCTTTAACTACTACAAGGACTTGGCAGAAAAGGGGTATTACAACCGGGTGATTTCGGGAAACATCAACCAAACGGTTGAGATTGACAGTGTACGGTGCGATTTCAATCAGTACCCCTATCGGGTCAGCACCTACGCCCGCCAGTTGATTATCCGTGAAAGTAGCCTGACGGTGCGCAGCCTTATTACCTCGTGCCGGTTGCTGAACGCCACCCGCTCGGACAACAACCCGCACGGTTTTATCATCGAAGCCTTTACTATCACGGAGAATAAGGACTTACAAACCATGAAGCGATGAAGTGGAACGTAATACACACAGCACAGGATTGGGTGGATGAAAAGCTCCGCCGCCTGTGCGGGCGTATCACGCCGGGCAAAAGGCTGGTGGTTGTCCTTGTGATGTTCCTCTTCTTTGGCGGGATGTCCATCTACATAACGGTTTCCTCTATTTACAACATCGGGAAACGGGACGGGCAGCGGTTACAAATCGAACATCTCGGACGGCTACCGATGGAAGCCAAAGACAGTATCAACCAATTAAAGATTCAAAACGATGCAAGAAGTACAGAAGAATGAGGGTGGCGCACCTGCTCCGGGTGGAAAGCCACAACAGAATGAAAAACCCAAACGGGAGCTGACCCCGCAACAGATTCAGCAACGCAAGAAGATGGTAATCTTTCCACTCATGTTCCTTGCCTTTGCCGGGAGTATGTACCTGATTTTCGCACCCTCCGGCGACAAAGAGACACCCATCGAAGCGGTGGGCGGATTCAACGCCGATATTCCGCAACCTGCCGGAGACGGCATTATCGCCGACAAACAGAAAGCCTACGAAGCGGAACAAATGAACCGCAAGCAGCAGGACAAAATCAAGTCGTTGCAGGATTTCGGTTTCACACTGGGCGATGATGAAGAGGGGCAACAGTCGGTGAACCTGATAGCGGAAGAGGTAGAGCCGCAACCCTCACGGGGTGGCGGTTCGTCCTATCGGGGCAGCGGTTCTTCGATTGGCTACTCTTCAAATGCCTACCGCAACATCAACGAGCAGTTGGGTAGTTTCTACGAAACGCCCAAAGAGGATACGGAAAAAGAGGATTTGAAACGGCAGTTGGCGGAACTTTCCGCCCAACTGGAGAGCCGCACCAATCCGTCCACCGAATTGGGCGACCAAATGGCGATGCTCGAAAAGTCCTATGAACTTGCCGCCAAGTACATGAACAACGGGCAGCAGCCGGGACAACCGGGTGGGATGCCACAGGTTACACCCACCGCACCCATCACTCAAAAACCACAGGCAACACCCGTACAGGCACTTCGGGAGAATACCGTATCGGGTTTGCAACAACCTATGAGCGATGCGGAGTTTATGCGGGCATACAGCCAAAACCGCAACTACGGGTTCAATACGGCGGTGGGTTCGGGTTATGCCATCGGCAAGAACACCATTGCCGCTTGCATCCACCAAGACCAAACGCTGACGGACGGGCAGACGGTGAAGCTCCGCTTACTCGAACCGCTCCAAGCGGGCAATATCGTTGTACCGAAAAACACGCTGGTGTCGGCGGTGGCAAAAGTGCAGGGCGAACGGCTGGACGTGCTGGTGTCCTCCATTGAGTTTGCCGGAAACATCATTCCGGTGGAGCTGGCGGTATTCGATTCGGACGGACAAAAAGGGCTATCCGTCCCCTCTTCAATGGAGCAGGAAGCCTTTAACGAAGCGATGGCAAACATTGGCAGCGGACTGGGAACAAGTATTTCGTTCGCCCAAAGTGCCGGGCAACAGGTGGCAATGGACGTTACACGGGGCTTGCTGCAAGGTACATCCGGCTATCTCGCAAAGAAATTCCGCACGGTGAAAGTACACCTGAAAGCGGGCTACAAAGTAATGCTATACGCAAAACAGAACTAATTTATCAACACTAAAAAATCAATTCAAATGAAAAAGTTATTTGTTATGTTCGCCCTTATGTTGGGCGTGGTATCGGTAAACGCACAGGTAAACGACACGGTGCGCCATGTCTCCGGTAACGATTTGTATCAGGGTATCACCCGCAAACTTCCGTACCGTCAAATGGTAACTCCCTACGGCGTGCAGGTTACATTTGCCAAAACGGTACATATTATTTTCCCCTCCGCTGTCCGCTATGTGGATTTGGGGAGTAACCACATTATTGCCGGAAAAGCCGATGGAGCGGAAAATGTAATCCGTGTGAAAGCCACCACAGAGGGGTTTCCGGGTGAAACAAACTTTTCTGTAATCTGTGAAGATGGTAGTTTCTTCAGTTTCAATGCGAAGTATGCCCGTGAACCGGAGCTGCTGAATATCGAGATGAAAGACTTTTTGGAGAACGAAGATTATACCGACTTCTCCCACACCCGCATGAATATCTACTTTCGGGAGCTGGGGAACGAAAGCCCGCTGTTGGTGAAGTTGATAATGCAGAGCATTCACAAGAACAACGACCGCAAGATTCGCCATTTGGGTAGCAAACGGTTCGGCATCCAGTTCGTTGTCAAGGGGATTTATACCTACAACGGGATTCTGTACGTGCATACGCAGACCAAAAACAGTTCCAACGTGCCTTTCGATACGGATTTTATCAAGTTTAAGATAATCGACAAGAAAGTGGCGAAACGCACGGCGATTCAGGAAACGGTGCTGGATGCTGTACGCAGTTACAACGAGGTGGTGGAGATTGGCGGTAAATCGACTGTCCGCACGGTGTACGCTCTTCCGAAGTTTACCATTCCTGACGATAAAATCCTACTGGTGGAACTCTACGAAAAGAACGGCGGACGACATCAGACCATCCGTGTGGAGAACGAAGATATTGTGAACGCCGAAGTGATTAACGAACTTAAAATCAAATAGAAATGAAAAAATCCATTTTTATAATGATACTTTTTGCGCTGTGCCTGAACTTTCAGGCGCACGCACAAAGATACCTGCCCGGCATGAAAGGGTTGCAGGTTACGGCGGGGATGGCTGACGGCTTCCACTGGAACAGCAAGTCGGATTTTGCCTACCACATCGGGGCAGCGTATAGTATCTATACCAAAAACGCCAATCGCTGGGTGATTGGTGGCGAATACCTCGAAAAGCGGTACGACTACAAGGATATGCGAATACCAGTGCAGCAATTCACCGCAGAGGGCGGTTATTACCTGAATTTCCTTTCTGACCGCCGGAAAACTTTTTTCCTCTCGGCGGGGCTGTCTGCCCTTGCCGGATATGAAACCAGTAATCGGGGTGAAAAGTTACTGCCGGATGGCTCTCTGCTCTTGAACAAAGATGCGTTTGTCTATGGTGCTGCTTTAACGCTGGAGCTGGAAACTTACCTGACCGACCGATTGGTGTTGCTCCTGAACGTGAGGGAGCGGGCAATGTTCGGTTCGTCCATCGGGACGTTCCACACGCAGGTGTCTGTCGGCATGAAGTTTATAATCAATTAATAGATAAGGAGTATGAAAAATATAATCTGTAAAATCGGGCTGGGCTGCTATATGGTGGCTGCCCTGCTGGGCTTCACTTCGTGCAATGATAAACTGGAGATTCAACAAGCGTACCCGTTCACCATCGAAACGATGCCCGTACCCAAAAAACTGAAAGTTGGGGAAACGGCGGAAATCAGGTGTCAGTTGAAACGGGAGGGATATTATACCCCAACTACCTACAAAATTCGATTCTTCCAGCCGGATGGTAAAGGGGTGTTGAAAATGGATAACGGTACTTTGTTTCTGCCGAACGATTTTTACCCGCTGGAGAAAGAGACGTTCCGGCTCTACTACACCTCTGCATCCACCGACCAGCAGACCATTGACGTGTATGTGGAAGATAGTTTTCAGCAACTTGTTCAACTGACTTTCTCGTTCAATAACGACAGCAGCAAGGAAGAGGAATAAGGCATTTTGAATGAATGTGTTAATTATAGACCGGGAAAATTTCTGCCCGGTCTTTTTTCGGATTATATTTGCAGGATTAAACTCTACTAATAAATAGAATATGAGCTATATAAACAATAACTTACAAGTAGGCGAAACAGTAGAATACCGTGCAGATATACATTGGTTCATATTTGCCAAACCAGCTATTCTGCTGTTATTGGGCTATCTTTTTTACTCTACCAAAACAGACATAACCCACTATGCGGGGTTGCTCATGCTGGTTTTGGGTGGTTTCCACTTGATTAAAAGTGTTCTTTTGAAAATAGGAACGGAGTATCTTGTTACCAATAAACGGGTAATCCTCAAATCAGGTATATTAAGCCGGGATGCTCTCGAACTGATGCTAAACAAATGTGAGGGGTTGCGGATAAACCAAAGTGTACTGGGGCGTATTTTCGGATTCGGCTCTATCGTTGTTACTACGGGTGGCGTAACTAACACCTTTAAGTTTGTTGCCAATCCGATGAAGTTTAGAAACGAGATAAACCGACAAATACAATAACAGAAAATGTTTGCCGGACGAACTGGCAAACATTCTCACAAACAGGGAAAGGAAACGGTTTCTTTGCTACTTTCTTCCCCGCATAGGCTCACGAAAGAAAGTAGCCGGGCGGAACTCCCGCCCGGTATAGATTACAGTTCTGCAAAATTATCAATATCACATTCCAATATAACGACCTCCGCCTGATGGGTGTAGAGGTCGTTTTTCTTTGCCGCTTCAATGGCTCGTTCTTCGCTGGAGTACACGCCGAAACAAACCCGGCTCAATTTGGTTTTGTGTACGTCCGCCTGAAATAGTATGTAAACGGGTGGTTGCTCTTGGCGTTTTATCCACTCGTCCCGCTGCTGACGGCATATTTCAAGCGTTTTCGCTACCGTTGAAAAGAGTTTACCGTTTGTGTGGCGGTAGTCGTATTGGATGTAAATTTGACCTCTGAACGCCCCTAAAACACATTCAATGTATTTTTCTTCTCCGGGCGTTTGGGTGATACTCACCCCGTTTTTGTTTAATGATTCCATTTTCGTTTTATTTGATTGGTTTATAGTAACAATAATAAAAGACAGAACAGGAAAAGAGCCGTAGCACACACGCCAAAAAGGATAGACAGGCAGACCCGCAACAGGAAGCACGCCACGCCATAACCCAAAAACAGGAGTAACGCCGTGCCTACTCCGGCAACGCTGGCAAAGCGGTACAGAATAAAAAGCAGTACCAGCCGCAGCACGATTTTATAAATAGTTTTCTTTTCCATTGTTCGGGGATTTGGGGGCGGGTGTCTATGTCCCGCCCGGATTGGTTTATTTAAGCTGCTTGGAACACAAAACCGTCCTCCATCCAGTAATCGCCACAAAATAAATCACGGGCAAACTTGGCATAATCGAAGTAGGATTTGGCAAACTCCGGTAGTTCGTAGCACTCTTCTACAATGTGGTAGGCAAAATCTTCTTCATCGTCATACTCGCCCTGATATTCATTTTCAAAGGAGTTTACAAGGTCGTCCGCATCGGCTTTCTCAAAATCGTGTCCTTTGTGGTTGCACCATGTGTAAAAGGCTTCCTGCTGTGTGTCGTCCATATCTTCCACCGCATCCCGTAACTCGAAAAACTTTTCAGATAACCAGCTTTCACCGATTAGGCTTTCGGGTATGTTTTCCCAATCCTGATACATATATTCTGCATCTTCTTCGTCCTTGTGTAGTTCCCGGCACGCTTCGTTAAATTCGTCCTTATCCGAATAATCGGAGAGGTCGAGCCACTTGCCAAAGATTGAACCTGCGTTATACTTGCCGTATGTGCCTACATAAATTTTTGCTTCTGATAATGTTACCGCTTCCATGATTTCCTGTTTTTTTTAAGTTTATGCGGATTTGAGAGGTGAGGGAGTTTGAGTTTCATAACCTTTTTCCTGTTTCTCGTAAATCCGACTTTTTTTTATGCGTCTTCGGTCGGGTCGGTCGTTTTCGTTTCACATAGGCTATAAAGGGCAGTGTTTAGCCTTTGCAGGTTTTTGAAGAAAAATACGCTCAACCGCAGGGTGCAGGAAGATTTTTGTTCTAACCCGGAGGGCTTGAACTTGCAAAGGCGTGAGGAACACGGAAATACCTTTGCCTATTGAAACAAAAACAAATGACCGCCCACCGCATGACTGCTTATTGGGAGTGGTTTACATCAAGAGAAACGGGTAAAAGGTCTGATATTCCGTTTAGGGAAATAACAGAAAAATAGGTGTCAGTTATGGATTTTAGGGAACTTGCGGGCGGGAAAGACAAGTGTATCGTCAGCTTGCCTTGTGATACTCTTGTGCGGGTTTACGGAGGCTCTTTTGCGAAAATCCACAACGTGGATAAACGAATGTGCAGTAGCGTTTGGAGTTTTGAAAATGTACCGGAGTAATGGATATAAAAATAGCGGGACGATGCCCGCTACTTTCTGATGGGAATATCTATCACTCTTGATTGTCGTTATATTGTACATAGCCTATCTGTTTGCGTGGCTTCGTTCGTTCTTCTTCCGCTTTACTCAACAACTGGGTAAGGGCTTGGTATAGTTCATTAAATTGGGTGTCGGTACTCTCTTCCAGTTCCTCAATGCGTTTCAATAATTCTTCATACCCGATAACCAGTTGGCGCATAAGTACAAAAGCACGCATGATAGAGATATTTACCTCTATGGCTGTTTGTGAACGCAATACGCTTGATAGCATCGCTACGCCTTGTTCGGTAAATGCCAGCGGTAAAGCGGGACTGTATTTAACATTTTCGGGGAGCTTATCACATTTTGTGATAAGTTCGTTCCACTCGGTTTTTGAGAGTTCAAACATAAAGTCGGACGGAAAACGGTTAATGTTTCGTTTTACGGCTTGTTTCAACGCTCGTGTTTCTACTTGATAAAGGTCTGCCAAATAAAAGTCAAGCATTACCCGGCAACCTCTGATTTCAAAAATATTGTTCTGTATGATTTGCAAATCCATGATTGTTCTTATTTATGATTATGAATAATAAGGGGTTGAGAGGTTATCACAATTTGTGATAACCTCCAGCTTGATTACATAGCTACCTCTTTGTATATTTTTTCGATGCCCGTAAACTTCTCTGAAAGCCCCTCCATGTCGTTGCCAATTTTGCTATTGGTTATGCGGGCGTATATCTGTGTCGTTTCGATATTCGTATGCCCCAGCATCTTGCTAACTGTCTCAATAGGAACGCCTTTGGCGAGCGTAACGGTGGTCGAAAAGGTGTGCCGGGCTAAATGAAATGTTAAATTCTTTTTAATCCCGCACACATCGGCTATCTCTTTCAGGTACGCATTTAATTTCTGATTGCTGATTACTGGAAGTATTTTTCCGTTCGGTAATTTGCCTGCATACTTTTTAAGAATCATTTTGGGAATATCCAGCAAGGGAACATTTACAGAGGTGTTGGTTTTCTTCCGCTTGGTGATAATCCACAGTTTGCCATCGAAAGATTTGCGGATGTTGTCTTGGGTTAAAGCCGCCATATCGCTGTAAGCCAATCCGCAGAAAGAGGAAAACATAAACAAGTCCCGTACTTGTGTCAGTCTTTCGGAAGCCAGTTTCTTTTTCATAATGATTTTCAATTCATCTTCCGACAAATACCCTCTATCTACACGCTCCAGCCGGATTTTGTAGTTGGCAAACGGGTCGCCGACAATCATACCGTTGTTGCGGGCAATAAGAATAATGCGTTTGAAAAACTGCATGAATTTGGCGGTGGTGTTTGCACCGCACTTGCCAACAGTACGCAAATACAACTCGAAGTCGGTAATGAACATCGGCGTAATCTCCTTTATACACATATCCGAAGCGTTATATTTACGCTTGATAAACTCGGCAAGGTGTCGGCGGGTTACTTCATATTTCTGATAGGTAGCCGGAGTTTTGGAAATCCCTATCAACTGTTTCACATCATCGTTGTGCTTCTCAAACAGATTCAGGATAGTGTCGTGGTTCTCGGTATGACCCAAAAACTCATTCTTTACCTTTTCGGCGGTAACGTAGTTATCACGCCGCTGCATATCGTGGTAGATGGTGTTCAGGGCGGCTTTTATGTTGTCCAGCAAACCGTTAATTCTTCCGGCATCCTTGCCTTTAACTTTGCCGCTTACAACATTCCAGTTTTCGGGAAGCACAGATTGTTTTGTGCTGAACTGGCATAACTTACCGTCAATGGTAATCCTTACCATAATCAGGACTTCACCGTTTCTTTTTTCCGAGCCTTTTTTGAGGTAAAAAAGGACTTTGAATGTACTCTTCATAATCTCACTTTTTTAGTTACAAAATTAATGATAACAATTTATATGTGAGATATTTAAGACTGGACAAATCGGGACTTTCATCGGTCATTTTTGGACAAATCGTTACCGATTTTGTCCGACAGGGGAAAGGTAACGAGTTGGTAACGATGAACTGTCTTTTTGTGTCCTTATCGTGTCTTGGAAGATGGACTTGTAGGCAATAAAAAAACCTACAAATCGCTGATTTGTAGGTTTTTGTCCTCTTTGTGTCCGGTTTTGTCCAGACCTTTCAGCGGAGAGATAGGGATTCGAACCCCAGGAACCTCTCAGTTCAACGGTTTTCAAGACCGCCGCAATCGACCACTCTGCCATCTCTCCAGTACGTTTTGCTATCGTTTTCTCTCGATTGCGGTGCAAAGGTAGTGATAATTTTCATATCTCCTAATTTTCCGGAGCATTTTTTTCTTTTTACATGAATATTTTTCTTTTAGGGAAACTGGATGAGGGTTATATTCTTTTTATTACTATTTTTGTATCTAATAATTATCAATGAATTAATAAGTTTTATATGAGAAAGTTGAAAGATTTATTCTTGATTTCGGTGGTACTGCTGCTCGTTAGCTGTTCCATGTCGGCCAAATCGGATAAGAATGAAACGGAAAAGGTGGCAGCCCAGGGCGAAGTTGTCGTTTTGGACAAAGCTAATTTTCTGACCAAGGTATATAATTACGAGAAAAACCAATCGGAGTGGGTTTACGAAGGTGAGAAACCTTGTATCGTAGATTTCTATGCCGACTGGTGCGGCCCCTGCAAGAAGGTGGCTCCTATCCTGAAGGAACTGGCCGGAGAGTATAAGAACGACATCATCATCTATAAGATCAATGTCGACAACGAGAAGGAACTGGCTGCCGCTTTCGGCATACAAAGCATCCCTACCCTGCTGTTCATCCCGGCGAAAGGCAAACCGCAGCTGGCGCAGGGCGCACTTTCAAAGGAACAGTTTGTTGAACAGATCAACGGTTTCCTGCTGGGCAAGAAATAAAATCCGGACGAACGGATTTGAAGGAAGTTGTAAGATGTAATGTTTTACAACTTCTTTTGTTTTATAGAAGCGGGAAAGCAACCGGACAAAGAGTGACGGATACAGACATAAAAAAAGAGGATATCTCTCAGCGAGACATCCTCTTTTTTATTTGGCATTTTGCACGAATTATTCTGCGCTTTCTGCTGCCGGAGCTTCTTCTACAGGAGCGTTTGCTGCTGCTTCTTCAGCTGCTTTTGCTGCAGCGGCGGCTGCTAATTCTGCTTTCTTTTTAGCTACTTCTTCAGCTTTTGCCTTGTTAGCTTCTTTTTCTGCATCCAAACGAGCTTTTTCTGCTGCTTTGGCTGCTTCGCTATCCTTAGACTTTACTGCTTCAACTGCTGCCTGTTTGTTTTTCAACCAAGCCTGGAATTTTGATTCCGCTGCTGCTTCGTCGAAAGCACCCTTCTTAACACCTTCCAATAAGTGTTTCTTCATGCATACACCTTCGCGTGAAAGAATGTTACGAGTTGTGTCTGTAGGCTGTGCACCTACCTGTAACCAATACAAAGCTCTTTCGAAGTTCAAATCTACTGTAGCAGGATTAGTGTTCGGATTATAAGAACCTATCCTTTCAATAAACTTTCCATCACGTGGAGCCCTGCTGTCTGCGACTACGATCTGATAAAAAGCGTAGCTTTTGCGACCGTGTCTTTGCAATCTAATTTTTGTTGCCATGTTTGAATTATTATTTTACGCTGTTTGTATTAGCGGGTGCAAAGATAGTGCTTTATGCACATAAAACAAATATTAAGCGGGTATTTTTCTTCCTAAAACCTACATTTCCATCGGCATAGCGGGTGCGGGATTGCTTATACGAACATTTTTCCTACCTTTGCGCCTTCTTTTTACTATATATATAATGTACGTATGATTTCAATTGATGGACTTACAGTAGAGTTTGGCGGCAGCGCCCTCTTTACAGATATATCTTTCGTGATTAACGAGAAAGACCGGATCGCCCTGATGGGTAAGAACGGGGCGGGCAAATCGACTTTGCTCAAGATACTGGCCGGGGTACGCGAACCGAGCCGCGGAAAGGTTTCGGCCCCAAAAGATACGGTAATCGCTTATCTTCCACAGCATTTGATGACCGAGGACGGACGCACGGTATTTGAGGAGACGGCGCAGGCATTCGCCCACCTGCATGAGATGGAGGCCGAGATCGAAGCGATCAACAAAGAGCTGGAGACGCGCACGGATTACGAGTCTGACAGCTACATGGAGCTGATCGAACGGGTATCGACCCTGAGCGAGAAGTTCTACTCGATCGAGGAGATCAACTACGACGCCGACATCGAAAAGACGCTGCTCGGGCTGGGTTTCAAGCGCGAGGACTTCACACGCCAGACCAGCGAATTCAGCGGTGGCTGGCGGATGCGTATCGAGTTGGCCAAGTTGTTGCTGAAGAAGCCCGACGTGTTGTTGCTCGACGAGCCGACCAACCACCTGGATATCGAGTCGATCCAGTGGCTGGAGGATTTCCTGATCGAGAACGGACAGGCGGTGGTGGTGATCAGCCACGACCGCGCGTTTGTCGACCACATCACCACCCGTACCATCGAGGTGACGATGGGACGCATCTACGACTACAAGGTGAATTACAGCAGTTACCTCCAGCTCCGCCAGGAACGCCGCGTGCAGCAGCAGAAGGCTTTCGACGAGCAGCAGAAGATGATTGCCGAGACACGCGAGTTTATCGAACGTTTCAAGGGAACTTATTCCAAGACCTTGCAGGTGCAGAGCCGTGTCAAGATGCTCGAAAAGCTGGAGATACTGGAGGTCGACGAAGAGGACACCTCGGCTTTGCGGTTGAAATTCCCGCCTTCGCCCCGCTCCGGCTCGTATCCGGTGACGATCGAAAATGTGGCGAAGTCGTATGGCGACCACACGGTGTTCCGCAACGCCAACCTGACCATCGAGCGGGGCGACAAGATTGCCTTTGTCGGTAAGAACGGCGAGGGTAAATCGACGCTGGTGAAATGTATCATGAAAGAGATCGAACACGACGGTACGCTGACGATCGGGCATAACGTGATGATCGGCTATTTCGCCCAAAACCAGGCCTCACTGCTGGATGAGAACCTGACGGTGTTCCAAACGATCGACGATGTGGCGGTAGGCGACGTGCGCAACAAGATCAAGGATCTGCTGGGCGCGTTCATGTTCGGCGGCGAAAATTCGACCAAGAAAGTGAAGGTTCTTTCGGGAGGTGAGCGCACGCGCCTGGCGATGATCAAGCTGCTGCTCGAGCCGGTCAACCTCCTGATCCTCGACGAGCCGACCAACCACCTGGACATGAAAACGAAAGACATCCTGAAGCAGGCGCTGCTCGACTTCGACGGTACGCTGATTGTGGTGTCGCACGACCGCGACTTCCTCGACGGGTTGGTAACCAAAGTCTACGAGTTCGGCAACCAGCGGGTGACGGAACATCTGGAGGGTATCTACGAGTTCCTCCAACGCAAGAAGATGGAAAACCTCAACGAGCTGGAACGGTCGAAAAAGAACTGAACGTCAGATCTTCATCCCGATGCTGAGACGCAGGTCGTAAGTCGAACGGTTCACGTCGTCGTGGTAGGTATAATGGGTGCGGCGCGAGAAATAACGGTTCGACAGGCTGATATTCCACTTCTTGTCGGAAAGATACATCAGCCGCACCTCCATCACCGTCAGGCGCGAATGTCCCTTGTCGCCCTGCACGTTAAAAGTGTGCGGATCGACGGTCGAGAGGTCGATATCCGGGTCGTATCCTTTCCAGGTGAAGATATGGTAGTTCTCGAGGTTGAGCAAGAAAGCCCAGTGGCGATTGTAAGTCAAGCCGGAGAAGGCCTTCGCGCTGTAGCCGCTTCCCATGTTGTAATCGCGATTGTCGAGGCGGAAATAGTCGGACGAGCCACCACCGAGCGCCACACCGTTGAGGTAGAACGAGCCGAAGGCATCCACCTTGTCGTCGGGTTCGGCCCGCTTATAATAGATGATCCCCCCTCCCACAGCTGCGGCTTCGGAGATGCGGTAGGGCGCCACCTTCCCTCCTTCGCTCGAACGTAGTTGCGAGTCGTAATAATCAAAGTGCTGGAAAACTCCGGCGGTGAGCGAACGGGCTCCTTTCTCCCAAACACGCTTGCCCCACAGGGCACCGATGGCGTTCACCTGGGTGATGACGGGCTGGCTCGAAAAGAAGTCGAACCCGGCACGCAACTGGAACCATTCGTAGGGCGAATAGAACTTATCTTCGAACGGGTCGCCGTAATCCAACCGCAGGCCGACATGCATACTGGTCGTCCCATGCTTGGAATGTTCCTGCTCGGCGAGGAAGCGCGGCCCGACGGTCAGTATGAAGTTCACGGGGACGTACGAGTAAGTTCTTCCCTTATGCGCCCGGTGCTTCCAGGCCTCCCCTGTGATCAGGCGGTTGATCCCCCTGACAGGAGAAATCAGGCCGGAGAGGATCTCGCGGCCAACACGTTCGGCACCGCTCGTACGGTCGTCGATAAAAAGATCCGAAAGGCGGTAGGTGATCTCGCCCAGTTCCACGCCCCCGAAGGTGGTGGCCAGCAGGTCGTTGATCGAAGGCGGTTCGTTCTCCATGAAAAATTCCCACATCAGGCTTCCGCTTGCCGCATAAGGGATTGATTGCCAGAAGTTCATCCCGTTGCTACGGGCGGCGTTGAAATAGAGCGAACCGTGGTAGGGATGCGCCACGAGGTTGGTCGAAAACATGTCGGTGTCCCAAACCGGGCCGCGTCGGAAATTGCTCTTTATCGTATGTCCGTTGATACGTGCGAAGTCGGCGTTGAGGGCGAAACGGTCGAATGCCCAGATCCCCATGTTCAATCCGAACACTTCAGCTGCTGCCAGCCAGGGCTTCTTCGGCATGAAATAAGTGGAGTCGCTCACGTAATTTCTCGTATCCATTTTAGGGAAATGCTGCCCCCATGCCCACTGGAGCGAGAACAAGGAAAGCAATCCCATCCATATAATCTTTTTCATTCTCTAACAATCTTTTAACCTATGCATATACCTTTTCGTTCATGCAAACTTATACATAATTAACAGTACAGGACTCGTTTGGTTTAAATTATTGTTAGGTTGTCTCACTATAAACATCCACAATCCAAAGGAAATACTTATTTTTGCAGAAAAAACAAAATGATAGATTTTATCACCTTTTGCGACTATACCGGAACTTTTGCATTCGCAATTAGCGGTATCCGACTCGCTTCTGCCAAACAATTTGATTGGTTCGGGGCATATGTGGTCGGGTTAGTCACAGCCGTTGGTGGAGGTACGGTACGCGACATTCTACTAAATGCCACACCGTTCTGGATGGAACAGACATCTTATTTAACAGTATCGGCACTTGCGTTATTGTTTGTTATCATTTTCCGTAAATACGTTATCCGGTTGAACAACACCTTCTTTATCTTCGACGCGATCGGTCTGGGACTGTTCGTGGTGGTGGGTATCGCCAAAACGATCGAGTTCGGCTTCCCTATGTGGGTGGCTATCGTGATGGGGACGATCACCGGTTCGTTCGGAGGGATGATACGGGATATATTAATTAACGAAGAACCCCTGATTTTCCGGAAAGATATTTACGCACTGGCCTGCGTGTTCGGCGGATTTGTGTATTACCTCTGTATGCTGGCGGGACTTAGCCCGGCCATAACACAGTTCTCGTCGGCCCTGGGAGTATTCCTCATGCGCATTATAGCCGTAAAGTATCACATAAGCGTCCCGGTATTGAAGGGAGAAGAATAATTTATTACCTTTGCACTATGACAGTAAACATGAACGATCAGAAGGATAAGGCTTCTATCTTGCTAATCTATACAGGCGGTACAATCGGAATGATTGAAAATCCCGAAACCGGAGTACTTGAATCTTTTAACTTCCAGCATCTTAGAGATAACATGCCGGAGCTGAAGAAGTTGGGCTATTCGGTGTCGACCATCCAGTTCGACCCGGCGATGGACTCGTCGGAAATGGGGCCGGAATCGTGGATGAAGATTGTGAAAATTATTGCCGACAACTATGCCCAGTTCGACGGTTTCGTGATACTGCACGGCACGGACACGATGTCGTTCACAGCCTCCGCCTTGAGCTTTATGCTCGAGAACCTGAGCAAACCGGTTATCTTCACCGGGTCGCAACTACCCATCGGGATGCTGCGTACCGACGGAAAGGAAAACCTTATCACAGCGATCGAAATCGCCGCAGCCAAGGAAAACGGCGTGCCGGTGGTGCCCGAAGTATGCATCTTTTTCGAGAACGACCTGCTGAGGGGCAACCGGACAAGCAAGATCAATGCCGACAACTTCAACGCGTTTCGTTCCTATAATTACCCGGCGTTGGCGCATGCGGGTATTTATATCAAATACGATACGGGGCAGGTCTATCACCCGGTTTCGCGCAAACCGCTCAAACCGCATTACCTGCTCGACCGGAACATTGCGATACTTAAACTCTTCCCCGGAATCTCTCCCCAGGTAGTGGAAAGCATCCTCAATATCCCGGATCTGAAAGGGGTGGTGATGGAAACGTTCGGAAGCGGCAACGCCCCCAGCTACGACTGGTTCCTGACTATGCTCAGGGATGCGGTAGACCGGGGAATCGTGATTGTCAACGTCACCCAGTGCTGTGCCGGAAGCGTGGAAATGCACCGGTACGAGACAGGGCATAAATTGCTCGAAGCCGGCGTAATAAGCGGGTTCGACAGCACGACGGAAAGTGCCGTCACCAAATTGATGTTCCTTTTCGGCCACGGACTGAGTCCGGAGGAGGTGAAGGATCACATGAACTGTTCGCTCATCGGGGAAGTGACGATCCCGGATGCGTTCCGTTCTTGAATATATATACTATGTAAAACAGAATGAGCCGCGATGCGGATTTGAAGAATATGAAACTATCATTTCTAAGCTTAGCAAGTGGAAGCAGTGGTAACTGCTATTATCTGGGTACTCCCGAATTCGGGATATTGATTGATGCTGGTATCGGTATCCGTACCATCAAGAAGGTGTTGAAAGATAAAGCGATCGACATATCTAAAATCGTGGCTGTCCTGATCACTCACGACCATGCCGACCATATTAAAACCGTCGGTTGCCTGGGTGAGAAAATGAACCTCCCGATATATACTACCGCCGATGTTCACCGGGGAATAGAGAAGAGCCGGTATGTGGAAGAAACTTTGTACACTTCACGGCGGATCATCGAAAAGGAGGTTCCCTTTACCATCCGCGACTTCAACATCACGGCCTTCGAAGTGCCTCACGACAGCACCGACAACGTAGGCTATTATATAGAATACGGCGAGCATAAATTCACTTTCGCCACCGACGTAGGCCATATCACCGACACGGTGACCCGTTATATGCGCATGGCCAACCACCTGATCATCGAAGCAAACTACGACGAGGAGATGCTCCGCTTCGGAACTTATCCGGCCTTCCTGAAGGAGCGCGTAGCCAGTCCGACCGGTCACCTGAGCAATCGTGAAGCTGCCGAGTTTCTGGCCGCCAACTACGACCCGAAGCTGAAAGATATCTGGTTGTGCCACCTGAGCCGCGACAATAACCATCCGGAACTTGCCTATAAGACGATCGATATTCGTCTTTTTCAGGAGGGGGTTCGGGTAGGCAAAGATGTCTCTCTTGTAGCACTTAAGCGCACCACGCCGTCTGATATTTTTGAATTCGAGTAAAATTCCTTTGAAAAAAGCGGGCGAAAAGTTTGCAAAGAAAAATTAAACCTCTATCTTTGCACCCGCAATCAGGAAACAACCTGAGGCATGAATGACTTGGTAGCTCAGCTGGTAGAGCAAATGACTCTTAATCATTGGGTCGAGGGTTCGAGCCCCTCCCAGGTCACTCTATAAAAAACCAACACATGTTGACTCGGTAGCTCAGTTGGTAGAGCAAATGACTCTTAATCATTGGGTCGAGGGTTCGAGCCCCTCCCGGGTCACAAAAAATAGTCTTTTACAGAAATCTGTAAAAGACTATTTTCGTATTACGGCATAGCAAAAAAACCGCCCTATTCTCACGAACAGAGCGGATGTTTGCCCCATGAAGGGCTTGGGATACAACGTTATTAGATATGAGGATTAACGTTATAGAGTAAAAAGTATGATTTCACCAATTACATAAAAAAAACTATTCTCACATTTTAATTTATCCAATCCACTATAAAATCAGAACCGGGTCTATTGCCCTTTTCCGGTATATGTATTTCACCGGAGATCTCCCAGTCCGTAATAAAAGCACCCGTATAATCCGGTTTGTAGCTCGCTTCCTGGTCTTCTTTTTTACCATTTGCTGAGTCGTCACAACCCCATACCGGTGAAGCACCACGTTTCCGCCGACGGGAAACAAACATTGATCTCTGTACCTTTTCGCCTCCTCCCGACCACAACGGGAAGAGATCAGTTTTAGCAAAAGTCATTTCAACTGTAATCATCTATGTAAATTTTAATCAAGCAGGCTCGAAAAAGCTCTCAAAAACTTTGATGTAAAGATATTCCACCAAAACCATTGTTTTACACCTATCTTCAGCTATTTCGGTTACGATATTTATAAATGTAGGGCACATCCGGAAGGAAATCCTCTAAAAAAGACAAAAACGCCCTCCGGGAAAAGAATTTACTCATTTCATAACAATTTTGTTTCGTTTTTGCCAAAAACTGCCTATTTTTGATAGTCAGGAAAACAACCCCGAACGGTTCCCAACATTTCCTGGCTGCCTCTTGTTGTATTGATATAAAAAGTAAGAAAATGAAGAATAAGACACACCAAAAAAGGGTCGCAGCCATACACGACCTTTCCGGCTTCGGAAAATGTTCACTCACAGTAGCTTTACCCATCCTCTCGGCAGCCGGTATCGAGGCAGCAGCCCTCCCCACCGCCATCCTGTCGACCCATACCGGAGGCATCAGCGGATACACCTACCGCGACCTCACCAACGATATGCGGCCGATCATGAAGCACTGGAAGTCGCTCGACCTCAGGTTCGACGCCATCTACACCGGCTTCCTCGGATCGTTCGAGCAACAGGACATCGTAAAGGAATTCTTCGATATGTTCCGCCGCGACGACAACCTGATCCTGGTCGACCCGGTGATGGGCGACAACGGCGAGCTCTATACCATCTTCACCCGTGAGTTTGCCGCCGGAATGCGGTCACTCTGCGAGAAAGCGGATATCATCGTCCCCAACCTGACCGAGGCGGCTCTGCTGCTCGACGAGCCGTTCCATCCCGGCCCTTATACCCACGCCTACATCGAGAGCACGCTCCGCAAGCTGGGGGCACTGGGGCCCCAAAAGGTCGTACTCACAGGCGTTTACTTCAAGGAGGATCAACTCGGGGCGGCCACTTACGACCGGACTACCGACACGATCGACTACGTTTTCACCCAAAAGATACCGGGCTATTACCACGGGACGGGCGACGTCTTCGCCAGTGCCCTCCTATCGGCCCTGATGAACGATTTCAGCCTGACCGAATCGGCTGCCATCGCGGTGAATTTTACGGCAGACAGTATCCGGCGCACCTATAAGGCAAAGACTGATTATCGGTTCGGTGTTAATTTTGAACAAAGTTTTCCCGACTTTCTAAAAGAACTCAAACTCGTATAAGAGGATTCGATTTTATTTTTCATCTTTGCGCTACCATTAAGAATATAAACTTGAAAACTCCTATATAACAGATATGAGTAAAGTAAAAATTGCTATTTCCGGAATAGGGGCCGTGGGCGGATACTATGGTGGTTCGCTGGCTGCCTATTACGAAAACAACGACGACGTGGATATCTTTTTCATCTCACGTGGTAAGAACCTGGAAGCCATCAAAGAGAACGGACTACAGATAAAAAAATCCTACAGGCGGATCACTACCCGTCCGACGCTGGCAACCGACAACCCGGCCGAGATAGGGCCGGTGGACTACCTGTTCCTGTGTACGAAGAGTTACGACCTCGAAGATAACGTGAAGCACCTCGCGCCTGTGATCGGCTCTAACACCGTTATCATCCCTTTGCTCAACGGTGCCGACATTACCGAACGGATCCAGCAGATGGTTCCCGCCAACAAGGTATGGAAAGGCTGCGTCTATATCGGCGCGCGCCTGGTATCTCCCGGACATGTGGAGAAGTTCACGCTGAAAGACCGCCTCTTCTTCGGCAGCAACTATGAGGACTGGGAGCATCAATATACGCTCCGCAACATACTGCACCGTGCACGCATCGCAGTGACCAACCCCGACGATATCGACAAGGAGATCTGGAAGAAATTCTTTATGATCTCGACCGCCGCCACGATCACCTCCTACTTCAACGAGCCGATCAACGATGTGATAGAGAACCACAACGACTTCTTTATCACCCTCGGATACGAGCTCAAGAGCGTTGCAGAGGCCAAAGGCATCGAATTGCCGGACGACATCGTGTTCTCCTCCATCCAGTCGCAGAAGATGATGCCGAACGGATCGACCACCTCTATGCACAGTGACTTCCGGAAGGGTTCGCAGACGGAAGTCGAGACACTGACCGGCTACGTGGTGCGCGAAGCCAAAGCACTGGGCATCAGCGTCCCCACCTACCAGTTCATGTACAAGGGACTGACGCAGTTCCCCTACCCCGGACGCAGCATCTAGGGCGGCAGCATACAACAACGAGCGGTACAGATAAAAAAGAACGAGCCGGAAATGAAAGTTTCCGGCTCGCCTGTTATAATAAGGTATAGGATCAGTCGCCTATATAAGTTTCCATGAACTTGGCATCGGGCGACGGGGAGATCGTCACCACCTGGGTATCGGCCGGGATCAACACCGTCTGTCCCTGATGGACGAAAATCTCGTTTCCTTTGTTATCGCGGATGGAAGCCTTGCCGCCCATGCAGATATATACCACGAAGGAGTCGAGTTCAGAGAAGTCGCGCACCATGATCGTGTCGATATCCAGCAGGTTGGTTGTGAAGTACTTGCAGTCGGCCAGCTCAACCGTTGCGTTGGTATGAGCCTTGTAATGCGTGCGGTAGTCGGGCAGCATGGTATAGTCGATGGCATCCTTGGCCAGCTCCGTGTGCAACTCGCGTCCGTTGCCGTTGGCATCCTTGCGATCGTAGTCGTAGATACGGTAAGTGATGTTGCTGGTCTGCTGGATCTCGGCGATGAAACATCCGGAGCCGATAGCGTGGACGCGGCCTGCGGGCAGGAAGAACACGTCGCCCGGTGTCACTTCATAACGCTGGAGAACGTCCATGATGGTGTTGTTTTCCACCCGTTTCACGTACTCGTCGGCATCGATCTGCTGCGAGAAACCAGAATAGAGGGCAGCTCCCTTGGCGGCATTTATCACATACCACATTTCCGTTTTACCGAAAGAGTTATGGCGTTTCTTTGCCAATTCGTCGTCGGGGTGTACCTGGATCGACAAATCATCGCGGGCGTCGATAAACTTGATCAGCAGGGGGAAAGTCGTACCGAATCGCTCGATCACCTTCTCACCCAGCAACTGAGTGCCGTAGCGGCGTATCATTTCGTCGAGCGTCTTGCCGGCCATCTCGCCGTTCTCTACTATTGAATAGTTACCTTCCACGTGCGAAAGTTCCCAACTTTCACCGATACCTTCTTCTACCGGTGTGATACCCTTGAACGGGCAGATGTCTGAGCCCCCCCAAATGATCTTCTTGAGGATAGGCTTGAATGTCATTGGATATAACATACTGTGTTTCTGTTTTTTGGTTATTTCTTTACCTTTACTTTTCTCAATACAACAGCACTGCGTGCCGGTATGTAAAGTTTAAGCCATTCTTTTTTCTCTTTTTTATATAATGGGTCGAATTGTGTGAAATGATGTATCGTATCATCCGCCAGGCCGAAACCACCGAAACGGACGGCATCCGTGTTCAAAACCACCTCATACTCGCCTGCGGGGACGAGGAAGCCATAGTCGGTAAACGACTTGGAAGGGCTGAAATTGAATACGAACACGAGGTCTTTACGCATATAGGCCAGTATCTGGTCGCCATCGCTGTCCCACACCTTCTGTATCGGGGTAGACTGGAAATTCTTCACGCTGCGGATCAGTTCGATCATCTCGCGGTCGAAGTCGCCCAGGTAGTGGTACTTAAGATCCATATTGTCTACCAGCTCCCACTGGCGGCGTGCGTACTTGTGCGACCATCCGTTGCCTTCGCGCGGGAAGTCGATCCATTCGGGATGCCCGAACTCGTTGCCCATAAAGTTGAGGTAGCCGCCGTTGATGGTCGAAGCCGTCACGAGGCGTATCATCTTATGGAGTGCGACACCGCGTTCAACCACGAAGTTATGGTCATCCTTCTGCATGTGCCAATACATCTCGGCATCTATCAGGCGGAAGATGATGGTTTTATCTCCTACCAAAGCCTGGTCGTGGCTTTCGGCATAACTGATCGTCTTTTCGTCGGCCCGGCGGTTGGTCGTTTCCCACCAGATGGACGACGGATGCCAGTCCTCGTCTTTCTTCTCCTTGATCGTCTTGATCCAGTAGTCGGGGATATTCATCGCCATGCGGTAATCGAAGCCATATCCGCCGTCTTCGTACTTGGCTGCCAGGCCGGGCATGCCGCTCACTTCCTCGGCGATAGTGATCGCATGCTGGTTTACCTCGTGAATCAGCTTGTTGGCCAGCGTAAGGTAAGCGATGGCATCACCGTCCTGATGTCCGTTGAAGTAATCGCCATAATTGCAGAAGGCTTCACCCAGCCCGTGGCTATAGTAGAGCATGGAAGTAACACCGTCGAAGCGGAAACCGTCGAACTTATATTCTTCGAGCCAGAATTTGCAGTTGGAGAGCAGGAAATGAAGTACCTCGTTCTTGCCATAGTCGAAACAAAGCGAGTCCCAGGCCGGATGCTCGCGGCGCGAACCGCTGAGGAAATACTGGTTGTAGGAACCGTCGAAACGGCCGAGTCCTTCCACTTCATTCTTGACGGCGTGGCTATGCACGATGTCCATGATAACAGCGATGCCCATGCCGTGTGCGTCGTCTATCAGTTCTTTCAGCTCTTCGGGCGTACCGAAACGCGACGAGGCGGCGAAGAAGCTGCTCACATGGTAACCGAACGAGCCGTAATACGGATGTTCCTGTATGGCCATGATCTGGATGGCGTTGTAGCCTTCGCGGGCGATGCGCGGCAGGATGTTGCGGCGGAACTCATCGTATGAGCCCACTTTCTCCTCGTTGGTCGACATACCGATATGGCATTCGTAGATCAGCAGGGGGGCGGTATTGGGTTTGAACCGTTTGTTCCTGAACTTATACGGCACAGCCGGGTTCCATACCTGGGCACTGAATATCTTGGTGGCGTCGTCCTGTACGACACGCCGTATCCAGGCCGGGATACGTTCGCCGCTACCTCCGTCCCACTCGACCAGCAGCTTGAACAGGTCTTCGTGGTGGAGAAGTTCTTCTTCGAGCGCAATTTCCCAGACGCCGTAGCCCTGGCGTCTCATCTTATATTGTTCCTCTTTTTTCCAGTTGTTGAACGTACCTATAAGGTAGATAGCTGTGGCATTCGGGGCCCATTCGCGGAACACCCACCCTTTGTTGGTCTTATGCAGGCCGAAGTACAGATAACCGGAAGCCATCTCCGACAAGGTTTGTTTCCCCTTGTTAGTCAAGCTCTTTTCCTTATCAATCACGTATTGATACCGTCCTTCTATCGCCTCTTTATAAGGGGCAAGCCAAGGGTCATTCTTTATTAGATTCAGCGACTCCATGATTTATTTGAGATTGGTTTAGCGCAAAGATAAAAGAAAAAAAGATACCGTATTGATATTCCCGGGATATTTCTTACTTTTGCATCAAACCCCATGCAATATATGAGTAGAGGAACAAAGAGTATAGCCTTTTATTTAGTGATGATCCTTGTATTCGGTTCATTGATGTATTTTGTCGCCAAAGAAGGAGAGAGCCAACAGTTGGAAAGCGCCATGACATCCGCCTACGACGCCCCTAAAGACCTCGGTGAAGGTTTTTCCGTTTTTTGGGAACTGATGCAGCACCATATCCAGTCGCCAATCGGGATCCTGTTGTTGCAGATCATCACGATATTGATTACCTGCCGCCTGTTCGGGTGGTTGTTTCAGAAGATCGGGCAACCGACGGTTATCGGCGAGATCGTGGCCGGTATCGTGCTGGGGCCGTCCGTGCTGGGGCATATCATGCCCGAAGTGTCGGGGTTCCTCTTCCCCATCGAGTCGTTGGCCAACATCACCATCCTGAGCCAGTTCGGGCTGATCCTCTTTATGTTTGCCATCGGTATGGAGCTGGATATCACCGAGGTACGGAAGAAGCTGAAGGAAACGATCCTGATCAGCCACACGAGTACCATCGTGCCCTTCTTCTGCGGGATGCTTACCGCCTACTTCGTCTACGACACCTACGCCGATAAAAGCACGCCTTTCCTCTCCTTTGCCCTGTTCATCGGCATCGCCATGAGCATCACCGCCTTCCCTGTGCTGGCACGTATCATACAGGAACGGGGGTTGACGCGCACGCATCTGGGGACGATCTCGCTCGCCAGCGCGGCCAACGGCGACATCACGGCCTGGTGCCTGCTGGCCGTCGTGATTGCCATCGCACAGGCCGGGTCGATGCTGAGTGCGGTCTACAATATTCTTTTCTCCGTTATCTACATCGCTTTCATGTTCTTTGCCGTGCGTCCGTTCCTGCGGATGATCGGGCATATCTATCATAATAAGGAAGTGATCGACAAAGGTCTGGTCGCTTTTATGTTCCTCCTGCTGATTATCTCGGCTTACCTGACGGAAATGCTGGGGCTGCACGCCCTGTTCGGCGCCTTCATCGCGGGGGTGGTGATGCCCAGCAACGTGAAATTCCGCAAAATCATGACGGAAAAGGTGGAAGACGTGTCGCTGGCACTCTTCCTGCCGTTGTTCTTCGTGTCGACGGGGTTGCGCACGGAGATCGGGTTGCTCAACAGCCCGGAGCTGTGGTGGATGTGCGGGATCTTCATCATCGTTGCCATCATCGGTAAGTTCGGCGGCGCGATGTTTTCCGCCCGTTTCGTGGGAGAGAGCTGGAAAGACAGCTTGTATATCGGGGCGTTGATGAATACACGCGGGTTGATGGAGCTGGTGGTGCTCACCATCGGCTACGAAATGAAGATACTTCCCCCTTCGATCTTCGTGATGTTGGTGCTGATGACGTTGGTGACTACCTTCATGACCATCCCGCTGGTGTCGTTCATCAAGTTCTGCTTCCAGACGAGGGAGAAGATCAAGGAATACAAGGCGGTGGATGTAGCCGACGGTACTTTCAAGGTGTTGCTGTCGTTCGGGCGTGCCGGAAACGGACAGATCATGCTCGACGTGGCCTATCAGATGTTTGCCCATAAGCGGCACCAGGTAGACCTTACGGCGTTGCACCTGACGGTGGGGTCGGACGTGAACCCGCTCCACACCGATAACTTCGAGGAAGTGAGCTTCGGCCCTATCCTCTACGGGGCAAAAAAGCTGGGGGTAAACATCGATACGCGCTACGAGGTGTCGAACAACGCCGGACAGGATATCACCGACATCGCCAACAACGAGGGCTTCGACTTCCTGCTCGTGGGCTCGGGCATCTCGATGAGCAACCAGCCGGACGACATCGAGGCGAACCGTTACCGCACCTCTTTCTACAACAAGTACTTCAAACGTTTCAAGGCGCCCGAATCGTGGTTTTATCCGGGTGCGTTGCTGAAGGACAAGACGAAGATGTTTATCGGGAAAAGCAATTGCGACGTGGGCGTATTCGTGAACCGGGGTTTCGTGAAGGCCAGCAATGTGATCGTGGTGATCGACTCGGAGAACGACCTGTTCCTCCTGGACTATACCGCAACTTTGCTTAAGACGACGCACGGATCGGCCGCCATCCTCGACCGCAGCAGCTCCACCACGCCGGGCAACGAGAAGATACGCCATGCCATCAGCCAGTTCACGGAGTCGACCAAACAGACTTCCCTGCTGGCGGACAAGGACATGACCGCCGCCATTTTCGGCAGCTACAATTTCATGCTGATCAGCTACGAGAGTTGGAACGACGTCTCCGAACATCGCCGCGAAGCCTTGCAGAAGATGCCTTCGACGCTGATACTGAACCACAAGGAGAAGAAGGAGAAAGAAGAGTAAAGAAACAGCGGGTTGCCCGACGGCAACAAAAAAGATATGACAAAGGGTGCATGCTAATTTCAATTAGGATGCACCCTTTTTTTGGAAAGGATACGGGCTCTTCCGGAAAAGGGTACATGCTTCGGGAGAGGGTGGATATATGATAAAGGGGAGAACCTCCCGGCCCTCCCCCTCTCTTTCTAAAGGATTCATCTAGTAGTCTCAATTCAACTTAAACCTAAACCCTAGCTTTACGCCAAAGGACATTACCTTGACTTTATCAGTAATATTTGAGTTAAGCATGCCATTGTAAGGTATTCCCTGGCCAACGGTTTTGTTTCCTTCCGGATGGTATGAAGCCGGAGAGGATAAAAGGCCCTGGTCTTTTTTCTTTTTCATGTCCGTGAACCCGTAGTCGATATACCCGCCCAGAAGCAGGTCGGTGTCTTCACCCAAGGCAACAAGGAAGCCCAGTTCGGCTGTTCCCGCCACACCCAGTTTCAATTTGTTCTTGCCCTTCCAGCCCAGCTCCCGGCCGGGGTCGCTGATCGTGCCGAAGCCGTGGTGAGGGACAGGCGATTCCGATGGCGAACCCACGTCCGAAGGGATATGCGGGTAGTAACCCGATATGTTCAGTTCGCTGGCCGGATTGCCCTGCACCTTGTATTTCGTCTGCACGGGTATCTGGAGCTTGACGCCCAGGCCGGCGTACATGCCCCATTTTTCTTCCTCGCCGAAACGCGTCTGGTACATGGCCATCAGGGGGATATCGAGCAGGAAAGCGGTCTGTTTCTCTTCCAGGTTTTTCAGGCGGGCACGCAGTTCAAACTCGCGTGGGTGGCCGGAGAAATCGTCGTCGTCGATCATGTTGCCCAGTTTCATGTACTTGTCGTCCGACATATCACCTTTCAACTTGCCTACGGTGGCGTAACGGGAGATACCTACCCCCGTTGCGAAGCCCCAGTGCGGGTTAAAGAAGTAACTGTAACGGATATCGATCTCGTAGCCCAACTTGCTGTTACGGTTGCCTTTTTCCTGGAAACCTTCAATCTGGTAATTCAGGTCGTAACGGAAGGAAGAGGAGCCCACCCCGCCCGAAACGGTGAGGTAGGAAGTCTTCCTTTTCGTGGTGTCCTGCTCCGACTCGCGGTACTCACGCGG
>ERZ856578.2447-NODE-2447-length-30575-cov-51.597744_pt1 | contig 30575 bp, 25 predicted proteins | sample MGYA00514384_ERZ856578 | MGnify/ENA primary metagenome ERZ856578 (study PRJEB29103, sample SAMN06111958) | human gut metagenome | biome: human gut; feature: ankylosing spondylitis patient; material: healthy_person | host: Homo sapiens | place: China:Hangzhou... | reverse complement strand
GCTTCCTGTACGAAGGCCCCGACATTGGCGGCTTTGGCAGCAATACCACGGAGGATCTGGTGCTGCGCTGGTACGGCATGGGCATCTTCTCTCCGCTGCTGCGGAACCACTCTGCCAACGGCACCCGCCGGCAGGAGCCCTACCGCTTTAAGAACAAGGCTGCCTTTGCCGGTATTTTACAGCTGCGCTACCTGCTGCTGCCCTACATTTACAGCGAGTACATGAAAGCTGCCCTGCACGACGGCATGTACTGTATGCCGTTGGCGTTCGCCTTCCCGGAGGATGACTTTGCCCGCCGGGTAGAGGATGAGGTGATGATCGGTGAAAGCCTGTTGATCGCCCCGGTATACGAGCAAAACGCCCGAGGCCGGTATGTTTATCTGCCGGAGGAGATGCTGCAGGTGCGGGTAAAGTGCAGTGAAATCGACCGCATCGAAACCAGCGTGCTGCCGGCAGGCCATCATTACATTCCGGTGGAGCTGGATGAAGTGGTGTTCTTTATGCGCAAGGGACACCTTCTGCCCCTTGCCAAGGACGGCAAAAAGATCCAGAGCGTTGCCGATGTGGATTTTGCAGATCTGCGCCTGCTTGCCTATGCTCCCGATGGTGCATCCTATGAATACTATACCGATGACGGCGAGACAAAGGATTACGACAAGCCGGAACATTTTGTGCATATCACGCTGGATGCGGATGGAAACGCAAAAAGCGATCGTGCTACGGTCAAAGTAGAAGGATAATCGTAACCGCCCAGTGAAAGCACGTTCCCAGAAAGACAAGAGGCACCCGATTCGGAATCGGGTGCCTCTTTTTGTCATACAAAGTTTTCCTGAATGAGCTTTCCCCAAGGGCGCATCTGGTCGAGATGCTCCGGGTGAGTCTGGATCTCCATGTCAGGCAGATTCTCAAAAAGAAACTGGATATGATCTCTGGGCGCAAGGTTGTTTGATTTTGCTGTTTCCACAATGCTGAAGATCACTGCGCTGGCCCTTGCCCCGGCAGGTGTATCACTGAACAGCCAGTTCTTTCTGCCGACAGTAACTCAGTCCTTCTTCTCGGCGGTGCGGGCAAAGAAGTTGGCGAGGACGGCACCGGAAATGTTATGCCACACAGAGAACACAGCGCCGGGGATGGTTGCCAGCGGATACTGTGCAAAGTGGGCGGCAGCCAGAGAGGTGGCCAGACCGGAGTTCTGCATTCCGACCTCGATGGAAATTGCACGGCACTTGGTGGAATCCAGCTTCAGCAGCTTGCCCACGCCAAAACCGGTGAGGTAGCCCAGCAGGTTGTGCAGGATGACCACGGCAAGGATCAGCAGGCCGCTGGTCATGATCTTGGCGGAGTTTGCGGACACAACAGCGCAGATGATGAGCACGATGGCGGTGGTGGAGATCAGCGGCAGCACCCGGACGGCGTTCTGGGTGAAGGTGTGGAAGAAGTGGTTGACCACAAAGCCCAGTGCGATGGGCACCAGCACTACCTTGACGATGGACAGGAACATATTTACAGGGTTCACATTCACGCGCTGGCCGGCATACAGCAGGGTGAGCAGCGGGGTGAGGAAGGGCGCCAGCACGGTGGAAACTGCGGTCATGCCGACGGACAGTGCAACGTCGCCCTTGGACAGATAGGTCATCACGTTAGAGGAGGTGCCGCCGGGGCAGGTGCCCACAAGGATGACACCGATCGCCAGCTCGGTGGGCAGGTGGAACAGCTGCGTCAGCGCCCATGCCAGAAAGGGCATCAGGGTGAACTGCGCAATGCAGCCGATGATCACGTCCTTCGGGCGGCTGAACACTACCTTGAAGTCCTCCGGCTTCAGGGTGAGACCCATGCCGAACATGACGATGCCCAGCAGGGTGTTGACCCATGCGGTCTTTACCACACTGAAGGTGCCGGGGAACAGCAGAGCCAGTGCCGCCACCACAATGACGATGGCGGCCATGTACTTGCCCACAAAGTCGCTTACTTTTTCCAATGTTTTCATGATAAACTCTCCTTTTTCCTGAACACTTATTTTTGCGGATGCAAAGGCAATGAAACATCCGGAAAATGGCTTTCCCGCAAACAAAAACGCCTTTGTCCCTTACGGTTCGTAAGAGACAAAGGCGTATAAACTCCTCTGCGGTACCACTCTTATTGCCGGTGCAAAGCCCGGCCCCTCAGTGCGCATCCAACAATGCGCGGCCCGTGATAACGGGGGCCTGCCGTTCCCGCTTACTGGGGCGTAGACACCGCCCATTCAGCCGGAAAGCTCGGAGAGGATCTTCCCACGGACGCCCTGCACTGCCTTGCACCAGCCGGCAGCTCTCTGCGGCATTCTTTCCGGGTACTCTTTCTCGTCATAGCCGAATATTTCACTGCCACGGAGTATACTCCCCCGGGGGGCTGAAGTCAAGAGACACGACCCGTCTGTTTTTTCATCTGGCTCACATCATGAATGAAAGCAGCTCATGTGATGACTGCCCCGGCCAGCTTTGCCGGGCGTGGATTCTTTATAAAAAAGGTGAAGTGACCGCTGGCCACTTCACCTTTTTATGTCTCGTGTATTTTTGCTGTTACAGGATGCGCACCCGGATGACGGCGGGGATGCTGCTCAGCTTCTCACTCAGGCGGGCATCCACGGCGCCGGTGGCGTCCAGCATGGTGTAAGCCATATTCTTTTTGCTCTTGTTCACCATGTTTTCAATGTTCAGACCCGCCTCGGTGGTCAGGGCGGTGATCTGGCTGATCATGCCCGGCTCGTTCTTGTGGATGATGCAGATGCGCTTGCCGCCGGCACGGGGCTGATGCACCTCCGGCAGGTTGACCGAGTGGGTAATGTTGCCGTTGCGCAGGTAATCGCTCAGCTCCTGCGCCGCCATGATGGCACAGTTGTCCTCGGCTTCCGGGGTGGAAGCGCCAAGGTGCGGGGTGCACACGATGCCGGGACGGCCCAGAATGGCCTCGGAAGGGAAGTCGGTCATGTAGCTGGACACCTTGCCGCTGTCCATGGCTTCCAGCAGGGCGGCGGTGTTCACCAGCTCGCCGCGGGCGTAGTTCAGGAGCTTGACACCATCCTTGCACAGGGCAAGGGTCTGGGCGTTGATGGTGTCCTTGGTGGTGGGCAGGTAGGGCACATGGATGGTGATGTAGTCGCACAGGGGCAGCATATCGTTCAGGTTTACGCAGTGGTGCACCTGACTGCTCAGGTTCCATGCAGCTTCAATGGAGATGTAGGGGTCGTAGCCGTAGACCTCCATGCCCAGCTCAATGGCGCAGTTTGCCACCCGGGAGCCGATGGCACCCAGACCGATGACGCCAAGGGTCTTGCCCTTGATCTCGTTGCCCACGAACTGCTTTTTGCCTTTTTCCACGCTCTTAGCCATGGCCGAGTCACCGGCCAGACCCTGACACCACTGGGCGGCGGCGGCCACGTTGCGGCTGCCTGCAATAAGCATCCCGATGACCAGTTCTGCCACGGCGTTGGCGTTGGCACCCGGGGTGTTGAACACCACGATGCCCTGCTCGCTGCAGCGCTCCAGCGGGATGTTGTTCACACCCGCACCGGCGCGGGCGATAGCCAACAGGTTATCGTTGAAGGTGGTGTTCAAAAGGTCGGCGCTGCGCACCAGAATACCGTCCGGGGCGTCGGCATCCACCGTGACATCGAACTGGTTCTTGGGCAGCTTTGCCAGCCCCACCGGGCTGATGGCGTTGAGCGTTTTGATGGTGTACATATCTGAAACCCCTCTTTATGCATTCTCTTTGCGGAACTTCTCCATGAAGTCCACCAGCTTGTCCACGCCCTCGGCAGGCATGGCGTTATAGATGGAAGCACGCATACCGCCTACCAGACGGTGCCCCTTCAGGTTCACAAAGCCCGCCTCGGCGGCTTCGGCGCAGAACTTTTTGTCCATGTCCGGGTTGGGGCTGGTGAAGGTGACGTTCATGGTGCTGCGGTAGCGGTGCTCCACAGGGTTCGTGAAGAACTCCTGCCCGTCCAGATAGTCGTACAGCACCTTGGCCTTGGCTTCGTTGATCTTCTGCATATTGGCCAGACCGCCGATGTCGTTTTCCAGATACTTCAGCACCAGACCGGTCATGTAGATGCACCAGCACGGCGGGGTGTTGTACATGCTGTCCTTCGCCAGCAGGGTGGTGTAGTTCATCATGGTGGGTACGTTATCTGCGGCGTGACCCAGCAGGTCGTCCCGGATGATGGCAATGGCCATACCGGCGGGGGCTACGTTCTTCTGCACGCCAAAGTAGATGCAGCCGTACTTGCTGACATCCACGGGCTTGGAAAGGATCATGGAGCTCATATCCGCCACCAGCGGCACGCCCTCCACCTGCGGCAGCTCCACATACTGAGTGCCGAAGATGGTGTTGTTCTGGCAGATGTGGATGTAGCTGGCGTCCTTGTCGTAGTCGATAGCGTTTACATCCGGGATATAAGTGAAATTTTTATCCTTACTGGATGCTACGATCTTGGCCTCGCCGAACTTGGCGGCCTCCTTGGCAGCCAGACCCGAGAAGTTGCCGGACACGATGTAGTCTGCCTTGCCGGTGGTCATAAAGTTCAGCGGCACCATGGCAAACTGCTGGGTGGCGCCGCCCTGAAAGAAGCCCACTTTGTAGTTATCGGGAATGTTCATCACCCGGCGCAGGGAAGCCTCGGTGTCCTTGATGATGGCATCGAACCACTTGCTGCGGTGGCTCATCTCCATCACGCTCTGACCACTGTCGCCGTATTCCAGCAGCTCGGCCTGAGCCTGCCGCAGCACCTTTTCGGGCAGCATGCTGGGGCCTGCGCTGAAGTTATATACTCGTGCCATAATGAACCTCTCCTTTTCCTGTGATACACCTATTACGCAGCACCGCCGTTTTTGCGGTGCGTCTGTTACTTTCTGTAGCCGTAGTATACCGGTTTTTCCATGCCGAAAACAAGAGCATCTTTGCACAAAGATATGGCCCCCACACCCTGCCTGAGGGCACAAAGCATACAAATGTGCACCATGCAAGGACAAAATATAAGACAATTGTAAAAGACATGTGCTATCCCTTGGCTTCATGCGGATTTTCCACTCTTGCGCCTTTGGCAGAAATGCGGTATACTGGAAATACTAAGACAAATGTAAAAGAAAAACGAAGCCCAAACTGTGAAAGTGCGTTTGGAGCGGCCCGCAGGCCGCGACAAACGCGAAATAAAATAGTCATTCCGCTGAAAATGGTCAGAGCGAAGCGGAGACCATTCTAAATCGCCCCACCGCAAAAAACGGTGACTAAGGGGAATTGAACCATTCAAGGAGGTACAACAGATGTACGGCTTACCGGATACCCTGCGGCCGCTTTCGGCGGCGGAAGAACAGGTGATGCTTGCGGTGTGGGCGTGCCCGGGCGCGGCGGCGCGGCGGGACATCAGCCAGAAGCTCAAGGCCACCGGCTGGGCAGCAGCCACGGTGCTGAATTTTCTCTACCGGTTGGAGGAAAAAGGCTGGGTCAGGTCGGCAAAACAGGGCAACTGCAACGTGTATGTGCCGCTGGTCACCCGGCGGGCTTACGGCGTGTACTGTATGCGGCAGCGGCTGGATACCCTGTTTGACGGCGACCTTGCCGCCGCCGTCCATGCGCTGGTAAGCGAGAGCGGCTGCTCCCAGAGCGCCTTGGAGCATGCCATCCAGGTGCTGGAAGAGAAGCATCAGGAGACCGAGGAGTACGATTTGTACGACCCCTACGGCTGAATTGTTTCATATTTTTTTACAAAATGTTGGTTGACAACGAAATATCCGTTCTGTAATATAAAAGCTATTAAAAAATGAGAAACTGATATGGACGAACAGGAAAGGAGCAGCCAGACACATGGATCATTTGCAGAATGTATTAAGCTACTTCGACCAGCAGCAGCCCCTTTGCGCAGAGCACGACCGCATCCCCAAGGACCTCTATCGGGAGTTCGGGGTCAAGGCCGGTTTGCGCGACGAGACCGGCAAGGGCGTGCTGGCAGGTCTGACCAACATCTCGGACATCCGGGCGTTCCAGTATGTGGACGGGGTCAAGCACCCGGCAGACGGTCAGCTGCTGTACCGCGGCTATGACGTAAAAGACCTCATCAACGGCAGCCGCGGCAGCCGCTTTGCCTTTGAGGAGGCGGGATATCTGCTGCTGTTTGGTCAGCTGCCCACCCCGGAGCAGCTGGAGCAGTTCTGTGCGGTGCTGGGCGAGTGCCGCACCATGCCCACCAACTTTACCCGCGATGTCATTATGAAGGCACCCAGCCACGATATCATGAACAGCATGGCGCGCAGCGTGCTGACGCTGGCTTCCTACGACCCCAAGGCGGCAGATTTGGACACCGCCAACGTGCTGCGCCAGAGCATCCAGCTGGCGGGCATCTTCCCCATGCTGGCGGTATACAGCTACCACGCCTATAATCACTACGAAAAAGACGCCAGTATGTATATCCACCGCCCGGACCCCAGCCTTTCCACCGCAGAGAATTTTTTGCGGATGCTGCGCCCAGATATGCAGTACACCCCGCTGGAAGCCCGCGTACTGGACGTGGCACTGCTGCTGCACGCCGAGCACGGCGGCGGCAACAACTCCACCTTTACCACCCGCGTGGTCACCTCCTCCGGCACCGACACCTACTCGGCCATGGCGGCGGCGCTGTGCTCCCTCAAGGGCCCGCGCCACGGCGGTGCAAACCTGATGGTCATGCACATGATGCAGAACATCCGGGACAACCTCCACGACATCGAGGACGACGAGGAGCTGGAAGCCTACCTGAAAAAGCTGCTCCATGGCGAGGCCTTTGACCGCAAGGGTCTGATCTATGGTATGGGGCACGCCGTCTACTCCCTGAGCGACCCGCGCGAGGTGGTGTTCAAGGGCTATGTGGAGCAGCTGGCCCACGAAAAGGGACGGGATAAGGATCTTTCCCTCTATACCCGTATCGAGCGCATGGCACCCCAGCTTATCGCGCAGGAGCGCAAGATCTTTAAGGGCGTCAGCCCCAATGTGGACTTTTACAGCGGCTTTGTGTACGAAATGCTGGGCATCCCCATGGAGCTGTACACCCCGCTGTTTGCCGTGGCGCGCGTCATGGGCTGGAGCGCCCACCGCATCGAGGAGCTGCTCAGCGCCAACAAGATCATCCGCCCGGCCTACAAGAGCCTTGGCGGCACCCACGATTATATCCCGCGCAGCCAGCGGGCATAAAGGGAGGGCATCAGCATGGAAGAGTTGCAGCAGCATCAGGGGGAATGGTTCTTCCTCCACGAGCTTAACGTGGATAAGGTGTTCAGCACCATCCAGCGGGCAGATTATCTCATCCTGTATTATATCAAGGTAGAGCAGGAGGCACATCCCGGCGAAAAGATCTATCTTGCCGACCTTGCCGCCGCCATGGGGCTGCGGGTGACCGAGCTTTCCAAGGGCATCGAGAAGCTGCAGGACAGCGGTTTTGTGACGTGGAAAACCGACCGCGAGGCCGGGCGCACCTATGTGGAGCTTTCCAGCAAGGCGGTGGAGTTGATGGCGGAGGAGCAGGCGCTTTTGCAGCGCTGCTACCGCCGGATGCGTGCCGAGCTTGGGGACGCCGAGCTGCGCCGCGCCGCTGCCATCATGCAGCGCGCCACCGCTATCCTGAAGGAAGAGCGGGAGAAGGAGTTCCCGGCAGCGCAGTAACGATTATGAAAGAAAGATACCGGACAGCTTTGTAGGCTGCCCGGTATCTTTCTTTTTATAAAAATATTTTTATTTGATGCAGCTTGCGCAGGGGGTATAGCCTGCGGCAATGGCTTCATCGTAGCTGGAAAAGAGGACTTGGTTCTTTTCCGCAGGCAGGTTGGGACAGGTGGGCAGGTGGAACTTTTTGCTGTTCACGTTGCCAATGTACGCCTGCTGCGCGGTGCTGGAGGACGACGGGTCGGTGGGGTTCAGCTGGCTGTCCGGCACAAAGCGCTCGGTGCCCACGGTGAAGTTCTGGCCGTCGCTGCCAATGGTGATGGTGCCCTGCAGGTCGGTGCGGTAGACGTCCACCTTTGCGTCCCGCAGGATGCTCAGGGTCTCCTCGTGGGGGTGGCCGTACTTGTTGCCTGCGCCGCAGGAGATGACGCCCATTTCCGGCAGAACAGCGTTCAGAAACAGGTATCCGGTGCTGGTGCTGGAGCCGTGGTGCCCTACTTGCAACACATCGGCTTTCAGGTTGGCACCGCTGTTCACAAGGTCGGTCTCGGCGGTATTTTCCATGTCGCCGGTCAGCAGGAAACTGGTGTTGCCGTAGTCGATGCGCAGCACCAGCGAGGTGTTGTTGGTCTCGCTGTACCCGGTCACCGGGCCTAGCAGGGTAACAGTGGCGCTGCCCAGCGGCCAGACCGTGCCCACGGAAGGCACTTCCAGCTGTAAGCCCTGCTGCTGGGTGTATTTGACAAAATCATTGAAGCATTTGGTGCTGCTCTCGGTCACCGGGCTGTAAGCGTGCCCCGCCGGGAACTTTGCCATTACGGCGGCAAGCCCGCCCACATGGTCCTCGTGAGCATGGGAGCAGAACACATATTGCAGCTGCTCCACCCCCTGCTTTTGCAGGTAGGAGACCACCAGACTGCCGTCGTCCACGTTGCCGCCATCGTAGAGCATGAACTGTCCGTCACACTCCACCAGTACGCTCAGCGCCTGCCCTACATCAATAAAGTGCATTTCAAAGGGCTGGCTTGACCCGGTGGAGGGCTTGACGGTGTGTCCGCCGCTGTCGGGCAGGCTGTCACAGGCGGTAAGCCCCAGCACCAGCACAGCGGCCAGCGCCAGCGCAGCCAGCCGCAGGAACAGGCGGCGGGGGAACAGAGTTACTTTTTCTTCTTTCCGGTTTTCCACGTTGCGTTCTCTTTCTGTTGATTATTCTTGGGTTTATGGCCGGGCGCAGAGTTGGGCGCAAAGCGCGCGCCCGGGCTGGGCTGACGGCCTGCCGGGGCGGTAGTGCGGGCATTTTTGCCGGTACCGCGTCCCTTCTGGTTGGGATGTACGGTATAAGTGCCGTCGTTGTGGATGGTCACCTCGGCGCTCTCTGCCCGGCGGGCGGTGCGCTGCACGGCGCGGCGGCCGACGGCGGGCACCAGCAGGGGGATCAGGTCCTCCCGGTGGGTCAGCTGCAAGGCTTTGACCACCTTTTCCGCGTTGCGGGGCTCGTAGTATTGCAGCAGCGCACGCTGCAATGCCTTGCCCTCGGGGGTCTTTTCCACAAATACCGGCTTGAGGGTGTAGGGGTCAAGGCCGGTATAGAACATACAGGTGCTCACGGTGCCGGGGGTGGGGTAGAAGTCCTGCACCTGCTCCGGGCGCATGTGGTTCTTATAAAGGTACTCGGCCAGATAGACCGCGTCCTTCAGGGTGCTGCCCGGGTGGCTGGACATGAGGTAGGGCACCAGATACTGCTTTTTGCCCGCCTTCTTGCTCAGCTCGTAGAATTTATCCTTGAACTTGTTGAAGGTCTCGATGGGCGGCTTGCCCATGTAGGCAAGGGTGTTGGGGGCGCAGTGCTCCGGGGCGACCTTCAACTGGCCGGACACATGGTACTCCACCAGCTCTTTAAAGAAGGTATCGTCCGGGTCCGCCATCAGGTAGTCGAACCGGATGCCGCTGCGGATGAACACCTTTTTCACGCCCGGCAGCTCCCGCACCCGGCGCAGAATTTTAAGGTAGTCGCTGTGATCCACGATCATGTGGGAGCAGGTGGTGGGGGCAAGGCAGTGCTTGCCGCCGGTGCACATGCCGCGCAGCATCTGCTCGCGGCAGGAGGGAAAGCGGAAGTTTGCGGTAGGACCGCCCACATCGTGGATATAGCCCTTAAAATCCGGCTCGTGGGTCATGCGTTCGGCTTCCTCCACGATGCTGTCGGCGCTGCGGCTGGTGACCCGCCGCCCCTGATGCAGCTGGATGGCGCAGAAGTTGCAGCCGCCGAAGCAGCCGCGGTTCTGGATGATGGAGAACTGCACCTCCCGGATGGCAGGCACGCCGCCCATGGCCTCGTAGATGGGGTGATACCGGCGGGTGTAGGGCAGGGCGTAGACCTTGTCCAGCTCCCAGCGCACCAGCGGCTTTGCCGGGATGTTCTGCACCAGATACTTCTCGCTCTGCTTCTGCACGATGATCTGGCCGCTGACCACGTCCTGATTGTCCATCTGGATGCGGCAGGCCTTGGCGTAGGCGGTCTTATCGCTGGCCACCTTTTTAAAACCGGCGCACTCCACATACCGCTGGGGCAGGTGGTCGAAATCGGTCAGGTAGCAGGTGCCGTTCACGTCCGTGATGGTCTCCACCGGCTCCCCGGCGGCCAGACGGCGGGCAATCTCCACGGTCTGGTGCTCGCCCATGCCAAAGCTGATGAGATCCGCGCCGGAGTCCTCGGCGATGCTGGGCAGCACGGTGTCCAGCCAGTAATCGTAGTGGGCAAACCGGCGCAGGCTGGCTTCCAGACCGCCTAAGATCACCGGCAGGTCGGGGTAAGCCTGCTTGGCAAGCTTGGTGTACACGGTGGCGCTGCGGTCCGGGCGGGCACCGGCCTTGCCGCCGGGGGAGTATTCGTCCTCGGCGCGGGGAATTTTTGCCACGGAATAGTGGCTGACCATGCTGTCCACGTTGCCGCCGCCGATGAAAAAGCCGTACTTGGGCTTGCCGAACCGCTTGAAGTCCTCGCAGTCGGTATAGCGGGGCTGTGCCAGCACGCCCACCTTGTAGCCCTCGGCCTCCAGCAGGCGGCTGATGATGGCGGTGCCAAAGCTGGGGTGGTCCACATAGGCGTCACCGCCCACCACCACAAAGTCCAGCTGCTCCCAGCCCCGGGCTTCCATGTCTGCCCGGCTGATGGGAAGAAATTCGGTGTAGATCTGGGGAGTAGAATGTTCCATAATGCTCCTTTATTATTCCTCCGGTTGGTTCATCTGCATTTCCAGCCACTGCTGGCGGCTGATGAGCACGGCGCGGGGCTTTGCACCCTCGTAGGGGCCAATGATGCTCTTTTGCTCCATCTCGTCCATGATGCGGGCGGCGCGGGCGTAGCCCAGCTTGCAGCGGCGCTGCAACAGGCTGGTGGAGGCCTGACCGGCGTCGATGACCACGTCCACGGCCTGCTTGAACATGGGGTCGGAGCCTGCGTCCTCCTCGGCGTCGGCACCGCCGCCGCCCTTTTTGCCGTCCTGAATGGCGTGCTTTTCCATGGCCTCGATCATGGCCTCGTCGTACTGCACGGTGGCGCTGGATTTGATGAAGTCCAGCACACGGCTGATCTCCTCATCCCGCACAAAAGTGCCCTGAATGCGGGTGGGCTTGGGTGCGCCCACGGGCATAAAGAGCATATCGCCCTGACCCAGCAGCTTTTCTGCGCCGGCACCGTCCAGAATGGTGCGGCTGTCCACCTGACTGGACACCGCAAAGGCGATGCGGCTGGGGATGTTGGCCTTGATCAGGCCGGTGATCACGTCCACGCTGGGGCGCTGGGTGGCAACGATCAGGTGCATACCGGCGGCACGGGCTTTCTGGGCGATGCGGCAGATGGAATCCTCTACGTCCTTGCCCACCACCATCATCAAATCGGCCAACTCGTCGATGATAATGGCGATGTAGGGCATCTTTTCCAGCTCCGGCTGCTCGGCAGCCAGCTTGTTGAAGGACTTGATATCGCGCACATTGTTCTCCGCAAACAGGCGGTAGCGGCGCTCCATCTCCTGCACCGCGCTGCCCAGTGCACCGGCGGCCTTGCGGGGCTCGGTGACAACGGGCATCAGCAGGTGGGGGATGCCGTTATACTCGGCCAGCTCCACCACCTTGGGGTCGATGAGCAGCAGCTTCACGTCCTCCGGGCTGGAGCGGAACAGCAGGCTCATGATGATGCTGTTCACGCACACGGATTTACCGCTGCCGGTGCTGCCCGCGATGAGCAGGTGGGGCATCTTGCACAGGTCGGTCACCTGCGCTACACCGGCAATGTCCTTGCCAAGGGCGATGCCCAGCGGCGAGGTCATGCGCAGAAAGCTCTGGCTCTCAAAGATGCTGCGGATGGAAACGGCGGTCTTTTTGTGGTTGGGCACCTCGATGCCCACGGCGGGCTTGCCGGGGATGGGGGCTTCCATACGCACGTCCGCCACCGCAAGGTTCAGGGCGATATCGTCTGCCAGCGAGGTGATGCGGCTGATCTTCACACCCGCCATGGGCTGCAGTTCGTATCGGGTAACAGAGGGCCCGCGGGAGATATCCAGCACCCGGGTGCGCACGCCGAAGCTTTCCAGCGTGTCCACCAGCTTTTGGGCGTTGGCCTTCAGCTCCTCCTGTGCGCCGGGGTCGCTCTCCTCCTGCGTTTTTTCAAACAGCTCGATGGGCGGGTACTGGTATTCGTAGCGGTCCACCGGCTCGGTCTCCTCGGCGGGTGCGGTGGCGGCTGCCTGCTCGGAGACAGCGGGCTTTTCCATGGCCGCTGCCACCAGCGAGTTGATGTCTTTTTCCTCCACCGGCTCGGCGGTGATGCTGATCCAGCCGTCCTCGTCCGGCGCAGAGCGGAACGCCACGGCGTTCTCGGCGCTCACCCGGGGCACGGCGGGCTGGATAGGCGCAGCCTCCGGCTGCGTGGGCATCTGCGGCTGCACCACCGGCGCTGCCGGCTGGACGATGGGCGTATCAAAAGCGGGGGCAGGCTCTTCCGGCTGGGGGGCATCTTTGGCAAAGAAATCTGCCGCAGAGGCGACTACCGGGTCTGCCACGATGGGCGGCGGCGTGGGCTTGGATGCAGGGCGCAGCGGGTCCTGCCCGAAGGTGCCGCCCGGCCCGACGATCAGCGGCTCAATGGGCTCGCTGCCGCCCTCGGAGAGGGCGGTGTGGTCGGGGCCAAGGTCTACATCAAAGGCGGCGCGGGGATGGGCAACGCTGACCCGCACCGGGGTGATGGGCGGCGCGGCAGGCTCCGGCTGGGCAGGGGCGGCGGGCGCAGCTTCGGTGTCCGCAGCGTCTGCCTCCATCTCCTGCGTTACCTTGTGTCCCCAGCGCAGCACACCGGACATCCAGTCCGGCACCCCTAGATGCAGCCCGGCAGGCTCGTCCTCCTCGTCCAGCGGCTCGTCCTCGATTTCGTCGTATTCCTCGTCGATCTCCCGCTCTGCCTGCCGGATGGCGGCGCGCTCGGCGCGGCGGGCAGAGCGCTGCTCTGCAAAGGCAGCGCCGCGGGCGTGGATACCGCCGGTGACGGCACACAGCCAGACCCAGACCTCGGCGGGGGTGATATCAAAAATGTACAGGCTGCCGCACAGCAAGAGCACGACCATGATGAGATTTGCTGCCGGACGTCCGCACAGCAAAAGCAGCACGCCGCCCAACACAAAGCCCATTGCGCCGCCGGAGAGCCATGCATTGACGCCGTTGGCGTAGCAGGCGGAAAGCATTTGCAGCGCCGACAGCCCCTGCGGCTGGATATCGGAAAACACGATGACCGTGCCGCAGACAAAGATAAGCCCCAGCACCAGCTTGAGGATGCGGGACAGCAGCTCCTCGCCCCGGGTGTACAAAACGGCCAGACAGCACACGGCTGCACCCAGCACAAAGCTGCCGCAGCCGAACAGCCCGAACAGCACATCATGGAGCACCCGCCATACGGAATCGCCCCGCACAAAGGCCAGCACCATCAGCAGCAGGCCGCCGAACAGGGTGCCAAGCCCTGCCGGAAGCCGCTGCTCTGCCTTTTTACGGCGGGCAGCAGTACGCCGTTTCGTTGATTTTCGTTTTTTCGTTGCCATTCTACTCTGTTCCCCAACTTCCCATAGACACAATAATTGATTCTATTATTGTACCACGCAAGGGCAAAAATGGCAAACCATAATGTTGTTTTTCTTGAGGAAAATGGAACGAACCCAGCCCCTCTCGTGAAAAGGCGTTTGGAGCGCTCCGCAAAGCGCGACAAACGCGAAATAAAAAATAATTTTTCCGCTGTTCCTGCGCAAAGCGAACGCGGAGCGCAGTTCAAATCGTCCGGCGGGGAGACGCAAGGCCTTACCCCCGTTCGATCTCCCCGTACAGCCACGCCAGCGCGTCCGAAAGACCGCCCAGCTCGTCGATGAGCTTTTCCTTTACGGCACGGCGTCCGTCCAGCACCGTGCCCATGTCCATGACCAGTTCCCCGGTGTGGAGCATCAGCTGGGTGTAGCGCTTTTCCGGCATGCCGCTGTGGGCGGCCACAAAGCCGGTGATGCGCTGCTGCATCTGCTCAAAGCAGTGCATGGTCTGCGGGACGCCTAAGATCAGCCCGGAGTGCCGCACCGGGTGCACCGTCATGGTGGCGGTGGGGACGATGAAGCTGTGCCGCGCGCTGACCGCCAGCGGGATGCCGATGGAGTGCCCGCCGCCCAGCACCAGCGTGGCGCTGGGCTTGGAGATGCTGGCGATCAGTTCTGCCAGCGCAAGGCCGGCCTCCACATCGCCGCCCACCGTGTTCAGCAGCACCAGCAGCCCCTCGATGCGGGGGTCCTCCTGCACCGCCACCAGCTGGGGGATGACGTGCTCGTACTTGGTGGTCTTTTGCCCCTGCGGCGCTTCGGTGTGCCCTTCGATCTGGCCGATGACGGTCAGGCAGTGGATGACATGACCGCCCCGGCTCAGGGTGACCGTGCCCAGATCCTCAATATCCTCTTTTTCCATCCGGTGCTGCTCTGCGGGGGTGTCTTTTGCCGTATCCATGCGCGTTCTCCTTCCGTAGCAGGGTCTTTGTGGGGTCAGTATCCCCCGGCTGCCGGGGAAGTATGCAGGAGAGCGAATACAAAAAACTTTGTGAATTTTTTGCTTTTTTACAAATAGGTATTTGACATTCGCCTTTCATGCTGTATACTTTAAATAATATAACAGGATAAAACGGAACATCTCTCTGCGCGCAAAGAAGCCCCTTGCATGGCGGCAGAAGCTGCAGCGCGTTGGGCAGAAAGGAGAATTTTGCTATGAACACCCCCCAGAAAGCATCGATCCCTGTGATCAAGCGTCTCCCCAAATATTACCGGTATCTGCGCTCCTTGCAGGCCGATGGCATTACCAGCATCTCCTCCCGGGAGCTGGCCTCTCAGATGGGCACCACCGCCTCGCAGGTGCGGCAGGACTTTAACTGCATCGGTGACGTGAACGGACGGCAGGGCATCGGCTACTCGGTGGAGAACCTGCTTTCCATTCTGGAAAGTCTGCTGTTCGGCAACGGCGACCGTCTGCCCACCATTCTGATCGGCTGCGGCCGCCTGGGCAAGGCTGTGAGCCGCTTTATCACCACCGACACCAACGGCTACAAGCTGATCGCGGCCTTTGACGTGGCCGAGAACGAGGTAGGCAAGGAGATCAGCGGTATCCGCATCCGGCACATTGACGAGCTGGAGGCCTTTTGCGAGGAAAACAAGCCCAAGGTGGCGGTGCTCTGTGTACCCCGTGATGGTGCACAGCAGGTCAGCGGACGGCTGGTGGATCTGGGCATCGAGGGCTTCTGGAACTTCTCCCACTATGACCTGTCGGTGTCGTACCCCAATGTGGTGGTGGAAAACGTCCATCTGGGCGACAGCCTGATGAGCTTGGGCTACCGTCTGCGCAATCAGGAGTGACGGCATGGCAAAATTGTATTTCCGCTACGGTGCCATGAACAGCGGCAAGAGCACGGCGCTGATGCAGGTGGCACACAACTACGAAGAGCAGGGCATGAAGGTGCTCATTTTGAAGCCGCAGGTGGATACTAAGGGCGGCGGAGAACTGGTGAGCCGTCTGGGCGTGCGCCGCAAGGCAGACCTGCTGATCCCGCCGGAGCTGGATGTGTTTGAAGCCGTGAAGGCGGCAAACGATGCTTCTGGCCCGCTGGCCTGTGTGCTGTGCGACGAGAGCCAGTTCTTTACCCCGGAGCAGGCCGAGCAGCTGTTCATGATCACGGTAGATCTGAACATCCCGGTGATCTGCTACGGTCTGCGGGCAGATTTTTCCCTCAAGGGCTTCCCGGGCTCTACCCGTCTGCTGGAGCTGGCGCACACCATCGAGGAGATGAAAACGATCTGCACCTGCGGGCGCAAGGCCATCTGCAACTGCCGCAAGGTGAACGGGCAGTTCGTCTTTGAGGGCGAGCAGGTAGCCATCGACCTTGAAAACGATGTGCAGTACGTCAGTATGTGCCCCCAGTGCTACTTCAAAGCGCGGCGGGCGTTCTACGCTGCAAAGAAAAACTGAGATACTTTTATATCGTATACAAGCTGCTGTACCGTGCCGGGTGCAGCGGCTTTTTGCGTGATTTGCGGAAGAGTTACCCCCTCAGCCTCGCTGCGCTCCGCGGGGGTAACTTTCTGCCTGCCGTTAGCGTGCAGGGACGCTCCGCTGGGCCAGAGGCAGGGAGGGGTGTTCCGACTCCCCCCCCCTCCCTACCTCTGGACTCCACCCACCCCGCAACGGGCCAAGGGCTGCTCGCCCTTGACAATCCTAAAGCAGAAGTCGAAGCACAAAAAAGCTAGCGCTGCGCCAGTCGGCGCTATCGCTTTAACGCTTTTTTCGCTTCTCCATTTATAGCCCCTCAGTCGCTGCGCGACAGCTCCCCCAAGGGGGAGCTGGCACGCCGTCAGGCGTGACTGAGAGGGTTAGCCGTCCCCTTGGGGAAGGTGGCTGCGAACGCAGTGAGCAGACGGAAGGGGTATCCCCCCGCCAGAGTCCCCAACAGGCTGTATACAGATTGATATATCAATTTGCTGCGCTTCGCGGCGGCTACTGATATATCAACCGGGCGAAATACGCACGTTTTTTGCGCTATTGATATATCAGTTCTGACAGGGCGTTTGTCTGCCGCAGAGGAGAAGGCGCAAGGGAAGAGCGGTGCGGACGGCAGCTGCAAAGTGTAAAATTTTACAGTCAGAGCAGCAAATGTGACGGAATTATTGAATTTTTGATGATATGCCCCTGTTGCATCCCAGATTTTTATGCAAGTCATTGAAGTATACAAGTTGCACAGTTTTTCAGCGCAAGTTTATTCATTTCGGCAAGGACGTAGAATCACATACGAAAACAAGGGCAATATTTGTACGTTTTTATCCTGTATCACTGTAAATTGCATCTTTCTTTTTCCTGCGGCTTTTGTTATCATAATTGTATACAAGGGGGCGTGTGCAGACCCCCTGCATGAAGATGTTTTCTATTAGGAGGAGAACAAAAATGAGCAAGGCAATTTCTCGTCGTAACTTCCTGATGGCTACCGGCGCTGTCGGTGCTGCAGGTCTGCTGGCTGCCTGCGGCAGCAAGCCCGCTGCTTCTTCCACCGCTTCTTCCGCTGCTTCTCAGGCCCCCGCTGCTTCCGCAGACGAGAGCCTGGCCCTGTCTGACGGCCCCGTCAACCTGAGCATCAGCTGGTGGGGCGGCGACAGCCGTCACGCTGCTTACCAGAGCGCTCTGGAGGCTTTCCAGGCTGAGCACTCCAACATCACCGTGGAGCCCACCTTCGCCGCATGGTCCGGCTGGGAAGAGAAGATGGCGGCTGCCTTCATCGCAGGCAACGCTCAGGATGTCTGCCAGGTGAACTGGAACTGGCTGTACAACTACTCTGCCGACGGCAGCAAGTTCGTGGATCTGAACACCACCTCCAAGTTCATCGACCTGACCCAGTGGGATGCCGCTGCTATGGACGCCTGCTATGTGGCCAACAGCCAGCAGTGCGTGCCCGTCTCCATGACCGGCCGTATCTTCTACTGGAACATGACCACCTTTAATAAGGCTGGCATCACCGAGGTTCCCAAGTCTCTGGACGATCTGATGGCTGCTGGTAAGGCTTTCCAGGAGAAGCTGGGCGACGATTACTACCCCATGCATCTGGGCGCATACGACCGTATGATCCTGATGGTGTTCTACCTCGAGTCCAAGTACGGCAAGGACTGGGCAGATCCCGTTACCTCCACCCTGAACTACACCGAGGACGAGATCGCTGAGGGTCTGGCCTTCATCAAGAGCCTGGTGGACAACCACGTCATGATGAACCTGAAGACCTACTACTCTGCAAACTCCGATACCGCTACCCACCAGTCCAACGAGTGGATCACCGGTAAGATCGCAGGCATCTTCGAGTGGGATTCCGCTGCTACCAAGTACGCTTCCGCTCTGGACGACAGCAACAAGGACGGCTTCACCGTTGGCGAGGAGATCAAGTTTGGCGATAACAACGGCGGCTTCTCCAAGGTGTCCATGGGTCTGGCTATCACCAAGACCTGCAAGAACGTTGCCGAGGCTGCTACCCTGATCAACTTCCTGCTGAACGAGGAGAAGGGCGCTTCCATCATGGGTTCTGAGTGCGGCATCCCCGCTTCCAAGGCTGGCCTGAAGTTTGCGCAGGACGCCGGCGCTGTCAAGAGCCTGGTTGCTGACGCAAATGCCAAGGTCATGGCATTCACCACCAACAAGCTGGATCCCCTGTTCGAGAACAACGACCTGAAGGCTTCCGGCACCGGCATCTATCAGGAAGTGTTCGACAACATCGACTACGGCGATCAGACCCCTGAAGAGGCTGTCGAGACTCTGCTGGACGGCATGGAGTCTGTTGGCTACACCATCGGCTAAGCTTACCTCTCTCTGACAGCGGTCAGAACCGGATATTCAGTATCTGAAATAAATAAGGGCATCTGCCGCCCGTACGACAGGTGCCCTTGTTTTATCGGAGAATGGTTATCAAACCTTGAATGAATTGTTGCCGGTCTGTGACCTGCTGCACTGTCTGCTTCAAATCCTGTAAAAGGAGGATTTCGGATGAAAAAAAGTAATGCGCCCGCCGGCGCACGAACTCCGTTTCAGAAATGGGTCGATAAGTATCAGGGTCTGTTTTATCTGATTCCTTGGATCATCGGCTTTCTCGTCTTTAAGGCGTTCCCCTTCGGTCAGTCGCTGTATTACAGCTTTACCGATATGAACTTCTTCAAGGACGGCACCAGCTTTGTTGGTCTGGCCAACTACATTACCGCATTCCACACCAGAAAGATCACCAAGGCGCTGATCATCACCTTCAAGTACGCCTTTATCACCGTGCCCCTGAAGCTGATCTTCGCACTGTTCATCGCCTACATCCTGAACTTCAAGATCGCCTGCGTCAACCTGTTCCGCACTGTGTACTACATCCCCTCCATTCTGGGCGGCTCTGTGGCTATCGCCGTGCTGTGGAAGGCTGTGTTCAGCGTGGACGGTCTGCTGAACACCGTGGTGCGCGCTGTCACCTTTGGTGCGGTGCAGGGCCCCGAATGGCTGTCTGACCCCAACTACGCGCTGTGGATCATCTGCTTTTTGCGTATATGGCAGTTCGGTTCCGCCATGGTGCTGTTCCTTGCTGCACTGAAGGGCGTGCCCGCAGACCTGTACGAGGCTGCTACCATCGACGGCGCCGGCAAGTGGCGTCAGTTCTTCTCCATCACCGTTCCGATGATCACCCCCATCATCTTCTACAACCTAGTCACTCAGATCTGCCAGGCTTTCCAGGAGTTCAACGGCCCCTACATCATCACCAACGGTGGTCCCCGTGGTTCCACTACCCTGATCTCCCTGCTGGTTTACAACTACGCATTCAAGTCCTACGACATGGGCATGGCTTCTGCTCTGGCATGGATCATGTTCATCATCGTCTGCATCCTGACGATTATTGCGTTCACCAGCCAGAAGAAGTGGGTCTACTACTCGGATGAAAGGTAAGGTGACCAATATGGGAATGAAAGCATCGAATAAGATCGCAACCTTCTTTAAGTACTTCGTGCTGATCCTGGTTGGTATCATCATGATCTATCCTCTGCTGTGGATGATCAGCGCTACCTTCAAGGATAACAGCGAGATCTTTGCAGGCATCAGCCTGTGGATCAAAAAGCCTACGCTGGATGGCTACCGCAACGCCCTGAACAACTTCGGCGGCTCCATCAACATCCTGCAGGCCATGCTCAACACTTACAGCTATGTCATCCCCAAGGTGATCTGCACTGTGGTGTCTGCCTGTATTGCCGCTTACGGCTTTGGCCGTTTCGACTTCCCCGGCCGCAAGCTGCTGTTCAACATCATGCTGGCCACCCTGTTCCTGCCGCAGGTCGTGCTGAACGTGCCCCAGTACCTGCTGTACAACAAGTTCGGCTGGGTGGACAGCCCCTTCTATCTGGCCATCTGGGTGCACTGCGCATTTGCTACCGAGACCTACTTCGTGTATCAGCTGGTGCAGTTCATGCGCAACGTCCCGCGTGATCTGGACGAGGCTGCCGCCATTGACGGCTGCTCCTCCTTCCAGACCCTGTACAAGGTCATCGTGCCCATGCTGGGACCCGCTCTGGTGTCCTGCGCACTGTTCCAGTTCATGTGGAGCTGCAACGACTTTATGGGCCCGCTGCTTTACGTCAGCACCCCCGGCAAATACCCCATGTCCCTGTTCGTCAAGCTGTCTATGGACGGTGATACCGGCTTTGCATGGAACAAGATCCTTGCACTGTCCCTCATCTCCATCCTGCCGCAGCTGATCGTATTCTTCTGTGCACAGGATCAGTTCGTTGAAGGTATCTCCGCAGGTGCCGTCAAGGGCTAATGCGCCATAAGAACATCTGACCAAGACCAACACCCCCTGTGCTGCTCCCAACGGATGGCACAGGGGGTGTTTTGGTTGATACATCATTTCGTCTGCTTCTTGCGGTACTGCAAAGGACTGATATCCATCACCTCGCGGAACACGCGGCGGAAGTGGGCTGCGCTGGCAAAACCGGTCTGCTCGGCAATAGCGCTGATGGAAAGCTCGGTGGTCTCCAGCAGCTTCTGCGCAGCCTCGATGCGGCGGTTGTTCAGGTAGTCCACGATGGACTGCCCGGTCACCCGCCGGAACAGGCGGCTGAGATAGTAGGGGGAAAGGTAGAACCGCGCCGCCACCTCGGTAAGGGAGAACTTTTGCCGGTAGTTGGCGGCAAGGTAGGCACACACCTGCTCAATGGTCTCGTTGCGGGGGCGCGCTGCGGCGCTGCTCTCGGCAAGGCACTCCTGCTCGACATAGTGCAGGATGAGCAGCAGGTACAGCCCGCCGGGGTAGTCCTGCTCCGGCATGGCAGCGCGCATCATCTCCAGCAGGGTGCGCAGGCGGCGGGTCCACAGTACCGGGCCGTACAGCACCGTTGCCTCCCCGGGCAAAAACAGCCGGGCAAAATCCCGCTGGGTGGCGCTGCGCAGCTCGTGCAGGGCGCTGAGCGGGAACCGACAGCCCACCAGTTCCGGTACGGCTGCACCGGCGGCAGAGAGCACTGCGTCCCCCGCGCCCAGCAGCAGCGCGCTGCCGGGGTTCAGCAGCAGGCTGTTTTCCCCCATTTGCAGGGTGCAGCTGCCCTCGCTTACCAGCAGAAAGGTGCACGTCTCCTCGTCTGCCGTCAGCTCCAGCTTGCTGCCGTTCAGCCGCACGGTGTCCGCTTTTACCTTTGCATGGATCTTTTCCCGTTCCGCTTTCATCTTGCGCATCCTTTCCGGAAGCAGCCCTCCCGGTAGCCGGGAGAGCGCTTTTCCTCATGATACCACGTCTGCTCCGTGGGGGCAAGACAAACTCACAGGAGGTTATTTCGCATGAATCTGACCCTGATCCGTTCCATGACCCGCAGCGCCGTTTTCGAGCTGGAAAACGAACTGTGCTACCGTCCGGCACACCCCTTTACCGTTGCCCTGAACGGCAAGACGGTGTACGAGGCCTGCAACACCAATGTATTTTCCCTGTTCTCCCTGCTGCCCGGCACCACCTATACGGTGGAGGTGCAGGCCGAGGACGAGACCCTGAAGCTGGATTTCACCACCGAGGCCGAGACCTTCTTTGTGGATGCTGCCCGCTATGGTCTGGTGGCTGACGGCGAGACCGACAACACCGTGCGGCTGCAGGCGGCGCTGTCCACCTGCCCCAAGGGCGGCACGGTGTATGTGCCTGCCGGCCGTTACCGCACGGCCAGCCTGTTCATGAAGAGCAACACCACCCTGTATCTGGAAAAGGGCGCTGTGCTGCTGGGCGACAACGACCGCACCCACTACCCCATCCTGCCCGGTGTGCTGCCCAGCGAGAACGAAGTGGACGAGTACTACCTGACCGGCTGGGAGGGCAATCCGCTGGACAGCTTTGCGGGTCTGTTGAACATCACGCAGGTGCATGACGTGGTGGTGACCGGCGAGGGCACGCTGGACTGCGATGCCGAAAACGGCGACTGGTGGGTGAACCCCAAGGTCAAGCGCATTGCATGGCGTCCCCGGGCCGTGGCTGCGGTGGACAGCGAGAACGTCTGCCTGCACGGCATCACGGTGCAGAACAGCTATTCGTGGACCATCCATCCCATCTTTGTCAAGCACCTCGACCTGCTCAACTTCAACATCAACAACCCCTACAACGCCCCCAACACGGACGGCATCGACCCCGAGAGCTGCGAGTATATCCGCATCATCGGCATGAACATCCATGTGGGCGACGACTGCATCGCCATGAAGGCCAGCAAGGTCTTTCTGGGCATGAAGCTGAAGCGCAGCTGTGAGCATACCGTCATCCGCAACTGCCTGCTGGACAAGGGCCACGGCGGCATCGTCATCGGCAGCGAGATGAGCGGCGGCGTCAAGGATATGGTGGTGACCCAGTGCCTGATGGACCACACCGACCGCGGTCTGCGCGTCAAGACCCGCCGGGGCCGCGGCAACACCGCCGTCATTGACGGGCTGGTGTTCCGCAACGTGGAGATGCGGGGCGTCAAGGCACCCTTTGTCATCAATATGTTCTACTTCTGCGACCCGGACGGCCACGGCCCCTATGTGCAGTGCCGCGAGCCGATGCCGGTGGACGAGTACACCCCCAAGCTGGGCAGCCTGACCATGGAGAATATCGTGGCTACCGATGCCCAGTTTGCAGGCTGCTACTTCGACGGCCTGCCGGAGCAGCCCATCGAGCGGGTGACCATGCGGGATGTGAGCATCACCTTTGACCCCAACGCCAAGGAGGGACAGGCGGCCATGGCCGACAACCGTCCGCTGGTGAAAAAGCTGGCTATCTATGCCGAGAACGTCAAGGAGATCGACCTGCACAACGTGAAGATCGAGGGCTACGAGGGCGAGCGGCTGCACTTTGCCAACGTAGGACATTTTGAGGAGGACTGACCTATGACCCATGAAGAGATCCTGTCCATGCTGGGCGACTATGTGGACTACCTGATCGCCAATTCCAGCGCCGAGGCACCGATGTGGAACATCGAAAAGGTGCGCAGCGGCAAGCCCAACAAGTGGAACTACATCGACGGCTGCATGATCACCGCCTGCCTGAGCCTGTACAAGACCACCGGCGATGAGAAGTATCTGGAGTTTTCCAAGGAGTTCATCGACTACTTTGTGCAGCCGGACGGCTCCATCAAGACCTACGACCCCAAGGAGTACAATCTGGACAACGTGAATCAGGGCAAGAACCTGTTCATTCTGTATGATATCTACGGGGACGAGAAGTACCGCAAGGCCATCGACACCATCCGCAGCCAGCTGCTCACCCAGCCCCGCACCAAGGAGGGCAACTTCTGGCACAAGGATATCTACCCGTGGCAGGTGTGGCTGGACGGCACCTATATGGCACAGCCCTTCTACATGGAGTACGAGACCCGCTTCAACAAGATGCAGGGCTGCATCGACAGCTACAAGCAGTTCATGAATATCAAAAAGCACATGCGGGACGAAAAGACCGGCCTGTACTACCACGGCTATGATGAGAGCCGCCAGATGTACTGGGCAGACCCCGAGACCGGTTGCAGCCCCAACTTCTGGCTGCGCGCCATGGGCTGGTTCCTTGTGGCAATGGTGGATGTGCTGGAGCGCATGGACGAGCAGCTGTACAACGAGTATCGCGGCATCATGGCCATGCTCAAACAGGCTGTGGAGGACATGCGCAAGTTCCAGGACGAGCAGACCGGGATGTTCTGGCAGGTCATCGACCACCCGGAGGCCGAGGGCAACTATCTGGAGACCAGCGGCACCGCTCTGTTTGCCTATGCCGTGCTCAAGGGCGTGCGTCTGGGCTATCTGCCCAAACGCATGGCTGCATGGGCGGAGAAGGCTTTCTACGGCACCTGCGACCGGTATCTGTCCAAGAACCCGGACGGCAGCTTGCAGCTGGACGGCATCTGCCTTGTGGCGGGTCTGGGCGGCAAGGATCACCGTGACGGCTCTCTGGCCTACTACTTCAGCGAGCCGGTGGTCTGCAACGATGCCAAGGGCGTAGGCCCGCTGGTGCTGGCCTATACCGAAATGATCGCGCGCAAGTAACCAAAAACGGGATACAGCAAGGCTGAGCAGCTGCAAAAAAAGTGGCTGCTCAGCCTTTTTGCGTGTCTTTTTTGCCCCCTTGCATAAACTGCCCGCCGCTGTCCCACACTAAGCCCAGAAAAGTTCCCGTACACAAAACGGACAGATGGGAGTAACAAGCATGGAGCAGATCAAAAAATTTCTGCACGGCAAGGGCTTTGCTCTGTTGCTGACCGCAAGCCTGCTGGCTGCGGCTGCGGCAGGTGTGTGGGCGGTGCGCGCCCTGCGGGCAGAACTGCAAAAAAGTCTGGATGGACTAAACGCCCCCGGCACCACCCAACAGACCACCCCGGAAACAGAACCGGACTGGGACGCACAGGAGGATACCACATGGCAGCAGCCCGTGACCGACGTTGCAAACAGCAAGGCAGATGTGCCGCAGCAGGAGCGCTCTGGTGCATCCTCTGGTGCGCAGTCTGGCTCTGGTTCGCTGCGCGAACCCTCGGCACTGCAAGGCGCATCCTCGCCTGCCAGCAGTTCGGCGCAGCCTGCCGCCGCGCCCTCTATGCCGGGGCGCGTGCTCAACGCCTTCAGCGGCGATGAGCTGGTGTATAACAAGACCCTTGGGGACTGGCGCACCCACAACGGCGTGGACTATGCCTGCACGCAGGGTGCAGCGGTGGCGGCACCCGTGGCGGGCAAGGTGGTGTCTGCCGGGGCAGAGGGCAACTGGGGCACCGTGGTGGTGCTGGAAGATGCCGCCGGCCGCAGTTGGCGGCTGTGCGGCGTGGCAGACCCTGCCGTAAAGGCCGGGGAGACCGTGACCGCCGGGCAGAAGCTTGGCACGGTGGGCACTGTCGGCTGCGAATGCGCCGAAGAAAGCCACATCCATGTGGAGGTAAAGCAGGGCGAAAGCTACCTCGATCCGGCAAAGCTGCCGGAGTAAGCAAACCATAAAAGGGGCTGCAATAGCGGCTCCTTTTTTGCTGCGTCAGGCGGTACGGCGCGTTTGCAGCAGCCAGAGAACCAGCGCCGAAAGCACCCCGGCTGCCAGCAGTACATCTGCCGGGTGCGCAGCCCAGTGCTGGAAGGCAATGCCATAGGCTGCCTGCCCGATGGGCTGGGTCAGGCAGGCCAGCACGGTGCAACAGGCGGTAGTTTTGCCCAGCTGTGCCTGCGGCACCAGCACTTGCAGCTGCGCAAAGAACCATACATTGAACAGCGCTGCCACGGCCATAAACACGGCCCCCAGCACCAGAATGCTGCCGAATTGCAGCACTGACACCCGGAGGGCAAGACCCAGCGCGGCGCACACGCCGCTGAGCGCCAGCAAAAGAGGTGTGCCGCTGCGGATGGGATGACGGACAAAGACGGTTCCGGCCAGTACGCCGCCTAAAATGCCGCCTGCGCTCAGCACCGCCTGCACAAGGCCGAGGGAGGCATCACTTTTCTGCAGGGTCTGTACCACCAGCACCGGAACACCTACGGTGAGGGCGGGGACTTCCAGCAGGTTTACAGCCGCCATGGCGGCAGCTAACCGCAGCACCGCAGCCTGCCCGGTGAGGAACTGCGCACTTTCCCGCAGGTCGGCCCACAGAGAACGGACGGAGAGCTTTGTGTCATATGGGACATCCTGTGGGATGCGCAGACAGAGCTCCATCCCGGCAGAAAGTGCAAAGCAGCAGCCGCAGAGCACCAGCAGACCCCGGATGCCGAGGTGCTCCAGCAGAACAGCACCCAGCAGGGGACCGAGAAGCTCGTCCACGGTATCCACCAGTTGGATGACTGCGTTGCCGCGCAGCAGCTGGGTGCCGTTCAGCAGCAGAGGCAGGCAGGCGCGTACCACGGGCTGGTAAAGCCCCTGAATGGCGTACAGACTGCCCAGCACGGTCAGGATCAGCGGAAGCAGGGGCAAATGCGGCAGTCCGGCAGCGGCTGCAGCCGCAATACCGGCGGTCACCAGATCCAGCAGTGCCATCAGGCGGGCTTTACGGCAGCGGTCTGCCAGCGCGCCGCCGGTCAGCATTCCAGCAAGGGCGGGCAGCATGGCCAGAGCGGTGATGCCGCCGTACAGCGCGGCAGAACCAGTCTGCCGCAGCAGATACAGCGGCAGCGCAAACCGCAGGGCGGCATTGCCGAACAGGGAGACGATCTGTCCAAGGACGATAAGGATAAAAGTGCTCATGGAAACCTCCTGCTTTTTTATTTACAGACTGTTGGTCTGTATTTACATACAAAAAAAGGCGGAGCGTTCCGCCCGGGAAATTCAGTCTTTGACCGGTGTGCACAGCTGCACCAGCTGTTCGGCCTGTGCATCCGTCAAAAGATCCAGCCCAAGTGCATGGGTCATTTGCTGAAACACGACGTTCCGCGCCCGCTGCTCGGTCGGTGTGGTGGGGCGCGTCTGGGGAGAAAGCCAGATGTCTGCCAGCACGAACAGCGCTTCGGCCAGCGCATTGGCATCGGCGGTGTGGATGGAGCCGTCCGCCATGCCCTGCCGGATCATGGGTGCAATGCACTCCGGGGCCAGATGCGCTTCAATGTTGGTCAGCTCCATGGCAAGGAACTGCGGGTTGCTGCACAGGTGCGGCAAGGTCTGGGCGATCTGCTGCTGCCGCTGCCCGGCAAAGGAAACTGCAAACACCGCCTGCAGCTTTTGCAGCCCGGTCAGGGCCGGGTCGTCCCGGATATGGCGCAGCGGCTCCCACATCTGGTCGCCCAAACGGTCACCGACTCGCTGCGCGATCTCCTCCTTGGAGCGGAAGTGATGGTACACCGCCCCTTTGGAAAGCTTTGTGGCATCGATGATGTCCTGCAGGGTGGTATTCTGGTAGCCCTTCTGGAGGAAGAGCAGGGCGGCGGCGTCCAGGATCTTTTCAACGGTCTGTTCCGGGTATTTGTTGCGCGGCATGGCGGATGCTCCTTTTTACAAACTAGCGGTCTGTAAAAAGAATACAGCAGCCCGGCGGCTTTGTCAAGAGGGTAAAGAACCGAAAATCCATTCATTTCCTGCGGCGCTGCATTGCTTTTGCGCGGGGTTTCTGGTATGATACAATAGAATCAACAGGCGATTTTGGGAGGATGACAGATGGCAAGGGTTTTGATCGTGGGAGCCGGGGCAGCCGGACTGATGGCGGCGGGTGCTGCCGTGCGGCAGGGACATCAGGTAACGGTGCTGGAGCATACCGAGAAGCCCGGGCAGAAGATCCTTGTCACCGGCAAGGGGCGCTGCAATGTGACCAACGACTGCCCGGCAGAGGAGTTTTTGCGCCATGTGCGCACGAACCCGCGCTTTTTGTACTCCTCGCTGGGGGCGTTCCCCCCGGCAAAGACCATGGAGCTGTTCGAAGGCCTTGGCGTGGAGCTGAAGGTGGAGCGCGGCCGCCGGGTGTTCCCGGTATCGGATAAGGCTGAGGAAATCCGGCAGGCGCTGCTGCGCTATGCGCAGGACGCCGACATCGTCTATGACGGCGCAAAAAAGCTGCTGTTGGAGGACATCGTGCCGGAGGCAGAGCCAGCCCCGGCGGCAGCGGAAAACCCGCGTCACCCCAAAAAGAAAAAGGCTGGCCCGGCACTGCGCTGCGTGGGCGTGCGGGGCACTTCCGGCCGGGAATACCGGGCAGACGCTGTGCTGGTGGCCACCGGCGGCGTAAGCTACCCCACCACCGGTTCTACCGGCGACGGCTACAAGCTGGCGCAGCAGGCGGGGCACACCCTTGTGGAGCCGGTGCCCAGTCTGGTCAGCCTTGTCAGCCGCGACCCGGACTGCAAAAAGATGATGGGTCTGGCGCTGAAAAACGTCACCCTGACCCTGCTGGAGGACGGCAAGGCCATCTTTGACGAGCAGGGCGAGATGCTGTTCACCCACTTTGGCATCAGCGGGCCGCTGACCCTGAGCGCGTCCAGCCATCTGGGGGATATGAAAAAGCACAGGTACATCGCGGAGATCGACCTGAAGCCCGCCCTGAGCGAGGAGCAGCTGTACGACCGCATCACCCGGGACTTTGCCCTGCTGGCAAACCACGCGGCACAGGGCGCGCTGGTCAAGCTGCTGCCTTCCAGTATGCAGCCGGTCATGGTGGCGCGCTGGGGCATTGACCCCGCCACCAAGGCAAACCAGATCACCCGGGAGCAGAAGCGGGAGCTGGTGCGGCTGGTCAAGCACTGGCAAGTGTCCATTGACGCCCGGGGCGACCTTGCCCACGCGGTGATCACCAGCGGCGGCGTATCGGTGCGGGAGGTGGACCCCAAGACTATGCAGAGCAAAAAGGCGCTGGGGCTGTACTTTGCGGGCGAGGTGCTGGACGTGGACGCCTATACCGGCGGCTACAATCTGCAGATCGCTTTCTGCACCGCACAAAGCTTTGCGAATAACCTGTAAAAAACAGCGCAGTCAATTTCCTGTGTACTATATATAAATAAGGAGAACATATCATGGTATCTGTTGCAATTGATGGGCCTGCGGGTGCAGGCAAATCCACTCTGGCACGCCGTCTGGCGGCAGAGCTGGGCTATATCTATGTGGACACCGGTGCAATGTACCGCGCCATCGGCCTGTACGCCCTGCGCGCGGGCAAAGACCCCAAGGACAACGCAGCGGTGGACGCCCTGCTGCCGGAAATCGAGCTGCGGCTGGCCTCCATTGCGGGCGAGCAGCACATTTACTTGAAGGACGAGGATGTGAGTACCGCCATCCGCACCGAAGCCGCGGGCATGGCAGCCTCTGCCGTGGGCGCAAACCCCGCAGTGCGGGCATTTCTGCTGGACTTGCAGCGCAGCATGGCAAAAAAGCAGGATGTGCTGATGGACGGTCGGGATATCGGCACGGTGGTGCTGCCGGACGCTACGGTAAAGATCTTCCTGACCGCCAGCCCGGAGGCACGCGCCATCCGCCGCTGGAAGGAGTATCAGGCCAAGGGCATCGATACCCCCTACGAGGAAGTGCTGGCAGATGTGAAGCAGCGGGACTATCAGGACACCCACCGCGCCGCCGCTCCGCTGAAGCAGGCGGAGGACGCCGTGCTGCTGGATACCTCGGAACTGGATTTTGAGCAGAGCCTTGACGCCATGAAGCAGATCATTGCCAAAAAGATCGGCGGATAAAACAAACAGGACAGGAATAAAAAATGGTACTATATTATATTCTGGTGCCCCTTGCATGGCTTGTGTGGCACATCGGTTTCCGCATCCGGGTGGAGGGGCGTGAAAACCTGAAAAAGGTGCAGACGAAGGGTTATATCCTTGCGCCCACCCATGTGTCTGCCATCGACCCGGTGTTCATCGTTGTCACCCGGTGGGGCAGGCGGATGGTGGTGTTTGCCAAAAAGGAACTGTTCGAGATCAACGCCTTCCTGACGTGGTTCTTCCGCTGCTGCGGCGGCGTGTGCGTCCGCGGCACCAAGGACGAGATGGCGGTCATCTCTCAGACGGTGGAGGCCTGCAAACAGGGCAAGACCCTGCTCATCTTCCCAGAGGGCACCCGCGAAAAGGAGGGCAAGCTTCTGCCCCCCAAGAGCGGTCTGTTCGTCATTGCCGCCGAGGCAGGGGTGGATGTTGTGCCCTGCCGCATCCTGTACGACACCCCGGACGGAAGGATGCACCTGTTCTGCAAAGTGCGGGTGATCTACGGCGAGCCGATGCCCGCAGCACAGTTTGCCATGGAGGGCCGCCGGGACACCAAAAAGCTCCGTGCCAACAAGCAGGCGCTGCTGGAAGCATGGGAAAAGATGGGGGCGTAAAAGATGGAGATCCGTTTGGCGAAAACGGCGGGGTTCTGCTTTGGCGTGAACCGTGCCGTGGAACTGACCTACGGCCTGCTGGCCGAGGGGCATAAGGTGGCAACGCTGGGCCCGCTGATCCACAACCCGCAGGCGGTGGAGGATATGCGGCGCAAGGGCGCACAGGTGGTAGACACCGTGCAGGATGTGCCCGCCGGGTGCGAGGTGGTCATCCGCAGCCACGGGGTGCCCCGCAGCGTTTACGACGAACTGGAAGCGCGCGGCATCCCGTACCATGACGCCACCTGCCCCTTTGTGCAGAAGATCCAGTGCATTGCCGCGCAGGCCGAAAAAGAGGGTGCGGTGCTGCTGGTGGCGGGCGATAAGACCCACCCGGAGGTGCAGGGCATCGTGGGGCACACCCGGGGCGAGGTGTTCGTTTTTGCGGATCTTGCCGAGTTAAAGGCGTGGAAAGGCCCTTCTGACCCCCAAAAACCCCTTTTTGCAGTTGCACAGACCACATTTCAGGTAACAAAATGGAAAGAAAGTTCGGAGTTTCTCAAAAAAGCCTATACAAACGCCCGAATTTTTGATACAATATGTAATGCGACGTGGGCG
>ERZ856578.2442-NODE-2442-length-30594-cov-5.094243_pt1 | contig 30594 bp, 35 predicted proteins | sample MGYA00514384_ERZ856578 | MGnify/ENA primary metagenome ERZ856578 (study PRJEB29103, sample SAMN06111958) | human gut metagenome | biome: human gut; feature: ankylosing spondylitis patient; material: healthy_person | host: Homo sapiens | place: China:Hangzhou... | reverse complement strand
GAAGAAGATACCTATGACGTAATGTGGAACTTCTTGGACAAACGAATGCTGGAACTGAAAGAAAATGTACAAAATGAGGATGGAGGAATCAATATGTGTGGAGCCGTAGATCAGATGATTGCAGAAGGAATGGAGCGTGGAATGGAGTGTGGAATGGAGCGGGGACTGGCACAGGGAATGGAGCGTGGACTGGCGCAGGGAACAGAACGTGGAATAAAAAATCTGATAGAAGTATGTCAGGAACTGGGCACATCATATGATAATGTGCAGTTTCAGGTGGAAATGAAATACAATCTGAGTCAGGAAGAAGCGGAAAGATATATGAAACAGTACTGGAAATAAAGTATAGCTGCTTTGGGGTTGAAATTTTAGTGAGGACTTTTGAATATGAAAATAATTCGTAAATACATAAGTCAAATCTGCACAATTACTTTTATTATGATGATGCTGGCATTTATGGTATTCATGACAAGAGTGAATATAAGACATGATCAGACACCAGCGATAGATGACAATGCCCGTCTGGAAACGCTCACTGGAATTGTATCATCAGATTATGCGAATGTTTCACAGAGATTTTTTTCAATCAAATGTGGTGAATATGATTATTATTCTCCTGGTGGAGAAACATTGGATGAGATCAACCAGAAGTATGACTTGAACCTTGATTATGGTGATAGTATAACCGCAGAGTGTGAAGTGTTTACTTATGAAATTTTTCCAGCAGAGATAACGATTCTTTCGGTAAGTACAGATTGAAGGATTGGAAGCCTGTCATACAACTTGTATACGTTTCTCAGATAAAATATTTCAAATCGGTAAATTGGATATTTTGACAGGAGAACGAGCATGAGGAAAGAAGAGCAGAGATACAGAAAAAGATTAAAAACACTTTTTATAATTGATTTTTTGATTGTGGCAGTTCCAATTATATTTTTTCTGGTAGTAAAAACATCATTTGCATTTGGGGTTCTGACAAATGACACGGAGTATTCAGATGCAAGGTATGAAAATGTTTATATTGATCTTGCAGAAGAAGGCGAAACGCCAGGAAGGAACGTTGCTTATCTTGGATACAATTTACAGGAGTTGAATGAAAAATTTTTAGGAAAGTATGAATTTGGAGACAGGGTAATCCTTTATCATTGGCGGGATTGGAGATTGATATGTCCGGCATATTTTGAGCCTATTTTTATTATAAAGGTACCATAGTGGTTGTGAAAAATCGAAAGTCCAGATATTAGAAGTGGAGGTTTATTTGAAAGTGGGGTGATTGACGTGATATGAAAGAAGCAGCAAAGGACTTCTTGTTGTGATGTAATAAGTTGATGAAGGAGGGCAGCATATGAAAAAATTCATGAGAACAGCAGTGGCAATGATCTGTATGTTAAGTATTTCTGTGGGATCGGCAGGAATGGTCGTGTGTGCAGCAGACGAGAATCAGCAGAAATCAGTGTATTATGAAGAATATAAAAAAATTGTGGAGGAAGTATCTTCAGATACAGATGTAGAACTTACTCTTTTACCTGCAGAAGATTTTGCGGATGAAGACTGGAGAACACCTGATGAATTTGAAAAAATTGTGAAAGCATTTGCTATGGCAGAGATTGCAGTGAATAAAAATGCTGACAGGGCGGATTTAGTATCTGAGACCAGATATGCTGTCACAGCATCGAAGAATGTAAGCTTTACAGTTGAAAATACTGCCGATATCATGATTAAAATCAAAGCAGATTTCAGTACACAATATCATGCTGAAAGACAGTATATTTCAATGGTAAGTAATATCAGTTCGAGTAAAGCCACTGATACTGGAACATGGCAGGAGATGGGAAGTAATTACCTGTTGATTGATGCGGGAAGAACAGCTCAGATTTCTGTGTCAGGCAATATTTCATATGGTGGTGTAAGTCAGGAGAAAATTATCACTGTCGAGTTTTATTGTGGCGCGACTGGTGGTGTATCCTGAGGCAGGAAGTTTTGTAACAGAGTATAATATGATCCGTTGTGGATAGATCTCTTCAGTAGAAACCTCCGCAGTTACAGACACATAATCGCCATATGACAGATCTGAACCGAATTTTTCATTGAGTTCAGCCAACGTCATGCCACAGTCGTAGTCTGCTGTATTTGTGTGAAGATACACGCTGTTATACGTGGAATCGTTTAGTTCCGGGTCTGGCAGCGTGTTTTCGATGGTGCCATACATAATTTCTCTGTTTTGTGAATCGTCGGTTTCTTTAATTAGTTCCGAAGTGGGAGCGCTGCCTGAAAATAAAAGAAACAGCACTGTGAATATAAAAATAAAAGCAATCAAAATATAAACAAATTTTTTCATCTGTAAATACCTCAAGTGGAACAAGATTTCTGTAATTATGATAACATGACCACGATGAGAGAGACAAGGATGTAATAAGAGAATATGTTTGCGGAAACTATTGTTTTTCTTCAAGCAAGAGAATATACTAAGAGAACCACAATCATCACATTTTATATGGAGGAAAATACAATGGACAAATTCATTCCCATCGACAAGCAGTCGAAGAAGAAGCAAAAAGAATTTTATGCGAAACAGAGAGGAACCTGGGGGACGTTCAATCCGGTGACCAGAACAGTTCCAAATGGGAAAGCCTACAACCGTAACAAGTTAAAACAGGAAGATCGCAGAAGCGGCAGATTATCTTATGGAAAACAAGATAGTCTGCCACTTTTGGTATGGTTGTCGATAGAGGTGGCGTGTGAAAATTGTCCAACATCAGATTCACTTTATCTCCACTTACTTCTTGACACTACAGTGTGAAAAGCGTATCATAAAGCAAGATAAAGTCATCGCAGACATGGTCTATACACATAGGAAAGGAAGTAAAATGTGATGGAAAAGAAAAACATTGACTGGGGCAGCTTAGGTTTTGCCTATATGCCGACCGATAAGAGATTTGTTGCCAACTATAAAGATGGAGCATGGGATGAGGGAACCTTAAGTGATGATCCGATGATCACCATGAGCGAGTGTGCATGTGTACTTCAGTATGCACAGACCTGTTTTGAGGGAATCAAAGCCTATACAACTGAGGATGGAAGAATCGTGACCTTCCGCCCGGACCTGAATGCAAAACGTATGGCAGATTCTGCAAAAAGACTTCAGATGCCGGTATTTCCGGAGGATCGTTTCGTGCAGGCTGTTGTTGATGTAGTAAAAGCAAATGCAGCTTATGTTCCGCCTTATGGCAGTGGAGCTACGTTGTATATTCGTCCGTATATGTTTGGAATCAATCCGGTTATCGGTGTAAAACCGGCAACTGAGTATCAGTTCCGTATCTTCGTAACACCGGTTGGACCGTACTTCAAGGGCGGTGCAAAGCCGATCACCATCCGTGTATCTGATGTGGACCGTGCAGCACCTCATGGAACCGGAGATATCAAAGCTGGTCTTAACTATGCAATGAGCCTTTACAACATTGTAGATGCTCACAATAAGGGATTCGATGAAAATATGTATCTTGATCCGGCTACCAGAACCTATGTTGAGGAGACTGGTGGAGCTAACTTCATCTTTGTGACCAAGGATGGCAAGGTAGTAACTCCGAAGTCCAACAGTATTCTTCCGTCTGTAACCCGTCGTTCTCTGATGTATGTTGCAAAAGAGTACCTGGGACTGGAAGTGGAAGAGCGCAAGATTGCAAAAGATGAGCTGAAAGATTTCGCAGAGGCTGGTCTGTGCGGAACCGCAGCAGTTATTTCCCCGGTTGGAAAGATCGTAGATCATGATACCGAGATCTGTCTGCCGAGTGGTATGGAAGAGATGGGACCGATCACCAAGAAGCTGTATGATACCCTGACTGGTATCCAGATGGGTCGTATCAAAGCTCCGGAAGGATGGATCAAAGAGATCCTGTAAGATCATAAGATCACAGAATGATGATAAGGGACAGGCCGTTTTCCGGTGCTGTCCCCTTTCGTATCTATGGATAGATTTGACGGAAAGGGAATGAACATGAAAAAAGGACTTGTATTGGAAGGCGGAGCCATGCGGGGAATCTATACCGCTGGTGTGCTGGATGCATTTCTGGAGCAGAATATCACGGTGGACGGTGTCATCGGAGTCTCTGCAGGTGCGGTACATGGATGTTCTTATGTGTCTGGACAGCATGGAAGAAGCATCCGCTACTATCTGAAATATATGAAGAATCCCCGGTTTATGAGCTTTCGCTCATTGTTGAAGACAGGAAATCTGGTAGAGACGGAGTTCAGTTATCATGAACTTCCAGATCGTCTGGATGTATTCGACCGAAAAGCATTTGCAGAGTCACCTATGGATTTTTATGTGGGTTGTACTAATGTGGAGACAGGGAAACCGGAATATATTCTACTGGACACGATGGATGAAATCGATTATATGCGTGCGTCTGCTTCAATGCCGATGGTTTCGCAGATCGTGGAAGTAGGAGGCATGAAGCTGCTGGATGGAGGTGTGGCGGACAGTGTGCCAATCAGGGCATTTCAGCAGATGGGCTATGAGAAAAATATCGTGGTGCTGACCAGACCTGCTGGTTATCGGAAGAAGAAATCTTCTATTGGTCCGGCAAAATGGATATATCGGAAATATCCGGCATTTGTAAAGGCCATGGAGGAGCGCTATAAGGTTTACAACGAAACGATGGATCAGATTGAGGAGATGGAAAAGTCAGGAGAGATTTTTGTGATCCGTCCAAGCCGTGACCCGCAGATCGGTCGCATAGAGAAAAATCCGGAAAAAGTGAAAGCGGTCTATGACCTGGGATATAAAGATGCCTGTGCACAGATGGAAGCACTTAAAGCATGGCTCTGATTCCCATATTTTTTGAACATTTGCATGGCTCTGAATGGTTATATGAATTTTAAGAAAAATTTCATTGTATTTTCACAGGGTTCGTTTACAATAGGTTCATAGATTTAATGTAAATAGAATACATTATGTGAAAATAAAGGGGAAATTTTATGAGAGAGAAATTTTATCGTTTTATGCAAGGAAGATATGGTGTGGATCAGTTATACCGATTTATCTTTTTTCTGGCACTGGTATTGATGATTATCAACACCTTTTTGAGAAATCCGATGCTGAATCTGGTCGTCTATGCACTTCTGATCCTGGATATTTTTCGGATGCTGTCAAAAAATCACAGTGCAAGATATGCGGAAAATCAGAAATATCTGCAGCTGACTGCAAAATTCCGTTACTGGCTGGATCAGCAGAAAAAGCTCTGGCAGGAGAGAAAGTATCATCATATTTATACTTGTCCAAAATGTAAACAGAAGATCCGGATTCCAAAAGGAAAAGGAAAGATCATGGTGCGCTGCCCGAAATGTCATTTTGAGTTTCAGAAGAGAAGCTAAGCGCCTATGTTCGGATATATTATTGTACACAAACCGGAACTGAAGGTCCGGGAATATGAGACCTACAAAGCAAGCTACTGTGGTCTGTGCAGAAGTCTGAAGAAGCGTCATGGACGAATCGGGCAGATGACTTTGAGCTATGACATGACATTTCTGGCACTTTTGCTGACAGGACTTTATGAGCCGGAGACCATTACTGGCTGTGAACGTTGCATTGCGCATCCGGTAAACCGGCATCATTTTCGGCAGAATCAGTATTTTGACTACGCGGCGGACATGAATGTGCTTCTTACCTTTTATAAATGCCTGGATGACTGGCAGGATGAGAAGAAGCTATGGGCAAGAATCTTTTCCTGGATGCTTATGCCAAAGATGAAGAAGATCAGGAAGCTTTACGGAGAAAAAGCACAGATGACAGCGGACAACCTGAAGGCACTCCGTGAACTGGAAAAGAAAAACATTTGTGATATTGATAAAAGTGCTGGATTTTTCGGAAGGATTATGGCAGAATTGTTTGTATGCCGCGAAGATGAATGGGCGGAGAAGTTAAGAAAGATGGGCTTTTATTTTGGAAAGTTCATTTATCTGATGGATGCCTATGAGGATATTGAAGAGGATCTGAAACAGAATCGATACAATCCTCTGGCAGAGTTATACGGGCAGGAATCTTTTGAGGAGAACTGCCAGCAGATTCTGAAGATGATGATGGCGGAGACTTCCCGTGTGTTTGAACAGCTTCCTATTGTGGAAGAGGTGGAAATTCTTCGGAATATATTGTATGCAGGAGTCTGGAGCCGATATGGTCAGATTCGCTGCAGTAGAAAGGGTACAGATAAAAAGGAATGATGATGGATCCATATGAAGTTCTGGGTGTGTCCCGGAACGCATCGGATGATGAGATAAAAAAAGCATATCGGACACTGAGTCGAAAATACCATCCAGATGCCAATGTGAATAATCCCAATGCTGCTCAGGCGGAGGAGAAATTCAAGCAGGTTCAGGCAGCCTATGATCAGATCATGAAGGAGAAGGAACAGGGCTACAGCGGATATGGCAGTACCAATGGCTACGGCGGATACGGAAACGCCGGAGGCTATGGCGGATTTGGCGGCTATGGAAGTGCCGGTGGATTCGGCGGTTACGGAGGAGCTTCCAGTGCAGGTCAGAATGATGAATATACTATGCATCTGAATGCCGCGATGAACTACATACGGGCAGGCAAGTATAATGAAGCACTGAATGTGCTTTCCGGCATGGGACAGAAGACTGCCAGATGGTATTATTTAAGTGCGATTGCCAACAATGGACTTGGCAACAATGTAGTGGCATTGGATCACGCCAGGCGGGCAGCTTCCATGCAGCCGGGAAATATGGAGTACCGGGCACTTGTACAGCAGCTGGAAGGTGGAAGTGGATGGTATGATCAGATGAGCACTCCATACGGCGGTATGAGTGTTATGGGAAATGATTTCTGCTGCAGACTTTGTCTGGCGAACATGTTATGCAATTTGTGTTGCTTCGGTGGACGGGGCGGAATGCTCTGCTGCTGATGCCGCAGAAACTTGAGGAGAAGAAGAGAATTACAGTATACGGACAGGATGAGAAAAAAATGAGCTTTATGATCGATAGAACTTGTCAGAAAGCGGCGTTCTTGTTGGGAACGGCGCTTATGCTTGGTACAGGACTTGTGACTTCAGATGTGCTGAATGTATATGCAACGGAGGCTGTTGACCCGGCTGCGGCTGCTCAGCCGACTGATCCAGCAGCTACAACAGATCCGAATGCAGCGGCACAGCCAGCAGTTGATCCGGCAGTGGCACAGCCCATGGATCCCAATGCGGTCACACAACCGGCGGATCCAAACGCGGCCGCAGACCCCAATGCAACGACAGATACAACGACTACAACACAGCCGGCTGCACCGAAGAAGCAGACGGTAGTATTGACAGAACAATTAAAAAAGGATATTGAAAACTCCCATGCGCCCGGGGCAAAGGACGCGATCATCAATGGATATTTAAGTCTTCTGAACAAAGAGTATATTCTGAAAGATGAACTGGATATTGATCTGGTCAGTGTGGGCAATGGTCATCAGTTGGAGCGCAGATCTGCAAAAGAAATCACACAGATGATGAAAGATGCGAAAAGTGTCGGTATGCGGATGAATCTGACTTCTGCATATCGTACATATATGAAACAGGTATATTTATTTAAAAATAAAATTGAACGTCTGGAACGGGAGGGTTACAGTCATGAAAAGGCTGTCAAAGAAGCCGGAACGGTCGTTGCTGTACCGGGAACCAGTGAACATCAGCTGGGACTGACTCTTGACTTTGTGACAGGCAGTTACAAAAATCTGGACGAAGGAATTCGGAATACCAAGGAATACCAGTGGACAGAAAAGCATGCCTGGGAGTATGGCTATGTGATCCGTTATCCCAAGGATAAGTCTGCGATTACGGGTATTATTTCCGAACCATGGCATCTGCGGTATGTGGGAATCCCGGCGGCACAGCTGATGACGGAGCAGGATCTGTGCCTGGAAGAATTTTTGGGGGTGGCGTATGATGACCAGAGAGATGGAATTTCGTATGGAGCGGGCTGGATTAATACAGGTCGGTGATCAGGTACGATTAAAGGAAGACGCAGCCAACACTATGGCAGGTGTCATGTATTATTATACGATCCGTGATGCCATTGCCATGTCCAATAACACAAAGAAAAAACTGAACAGGCTGGAAGGTGTGGTCACAAAGATCGAGGCCAGTGAGAGCTATTGGACCGTGACTGTGAAGATTGATGAATAGACGAGGAGAGAAGATATATGCCAATCAGAATACAGAATGATTTGCCGGCAAAAGAAATACTGGAAAAAGAAAATATTTTCGTTATGGATGAGAGCCGTGCACTCAGCCAGGAGATCCGACCACTGAAAGTAGGAATCCTGAATCTGATGCCGCTGAAGGAGGATACAGAGCTTCAGCTTCTCAGAAGTTTTTCCAATACACCATTGCAGGTGGATGTGACATTTATTACAGTAAGCAATCATGAATCTAAAAATACAGATAAGAGCCATCTGAACAAGTTTTATCAGACCTTTGAAGAAGTTCGTAAAAAAAGATTTGACGGTCTGATCATCACCGGAGCACCGGTGGAACAGATGGAATATGAAGAGGTGGATTACTGGACAGAGCTTCGGGAGATCTTTGCCTGGTGTGAGTCACATGTGACATCTACACTGTATATCTGCTGGGGAGCACAGGCAGCACTTCATTATTACTATGGTCTGGAGAAAGTGCTGTTGCCAAAGAAACTGTTCGGACTTTATACACATAAGGTGCTGAATCGGAAAGAACCGCTGGTCAGAGGATTTGACGATTATTTTGTAGCACCGCATTCCCGCCATACTGCGATCCCGAGAGAAGACATTGCAGCATGCGAGGATCTGAAGATCATGGCAGAATCAGAAGAAGCAGGTGTATTTCTGTGTATGGCAGAAGGCGGAAAGAAGATCTTCGTCATGGGCCACCCGGAATATGACCGGATCACTCTCCAGAAGGAGTATGAGCGTGATAAGGCGAAGGGACTGCCTATTGATCTGCCGAAAAATTATTTCCCGGATGACGATGATTCCAGGCGCCCGGCTCTGCAGTGGCGTGCTCATGCAAATACCCTGTACACCAACTGGTTAAATTATTACGTATATCAGCTGACACCATATGTATGGGAAGATGATAAATAAGCAACAGGCATATACCAAAAAGGACGCTGGCCGGAGGGCTGGCGTCTTTTGGGTTGTGCGGAGAACTGCGTTTATGGTACAATGAGCGAAAGAGCCAGAGAAGTCTTACGTACAGGGAGGAGAAAGATGGACGAATATCGTGATCCGTATGATACACAGGAAAATGCAACACAGAACCAGTCAGATCAGAATTACGATAGTGAATATCAGTACCAGTATGACGACCGGATTCCGCCGGAACCGGATAAGAGGAAACAGAAGATGCCCGGTGCCATCAAGCTGGTCATTGGTCTTTGTATTGCGCTGGTCGTACTGGTCATTGTATTTATTGCAGTGGCAGTGATCGGCGGCATGAATTACAGCAGCCATCTCTCCAAGGGATATTCCGAGTATTTTGATGATGACGATGATTATGAATATGATTACAACTATGATTCGGATGGCGATTATGTGCCGGACGAGTCCGATACCTATTACGAAGAGATCACCGATGCTACCACTGCGGACTTAAGCTATGAGGTTCTCTGGCACAGCGAGAACATTCATCCGGATGACAACAATCAGGAAAATGAAGGAAATACCAGTTATATTTATCCGGAACTGATCGGCGATGACCAGTCAAAGCTTAATAGTGTCAATGACCGGATCAAAGAGATGGTTCAGACATTTGAGGCAGAATATAAGGATGCAGAATACTGCGGCATGCAGGGATATGTAACTTATATGACCGAGAATCGTCTGAGTGTGGTATTTCAGTCTTATGCAAATGAATCGAAACAATACCACGTATGGCTTCAGGCAGTAACCTTTGACATGGAGACCGGAGATGAGATTCCGTTTGGGGAACTGACGCCAGTGGATGATATGACGGCACTGAGATTCCGCCAGCAGAGTAAGAAACAGAATGGAGATATTTCCTGGCTGGATAAAATGTCTGATGAGGATCTGCAGAAGGAGCTGCAGGATCAGAAAGTGGTATTCCTGACACCGGTGGGAACAGAACTGGGACTCAATGGCGATGATGGCTGGGTGACCGTGACATTCAAAGGAGAATCCATATGATAGACCGCATTGATTTATTTCATCTGCCTTTTTATAAAAAAGAGGCATTTACTGGTTCAGACCGGGGAATCCGGTTTTGGATCGGCAAAGTGACGGTGGGAGAGGAAGAAGAGACGCAGGATTATCTGCGTGTAACCGTCTGGCCGGAGCCATATGCATGGAAGCATACGCCGGACGAACAGAAGATCAGTAAAGATTTTGCGTTTTCAGAAGAAGGACTGGATGAAATCTATGAGTGGCTTCTGGGGGATGGAAGAAAACTGATCATGGAGAGCTGATATGAGAAGTACCTTTTGTACATTTAAATTGAAAAATGGAAGGCATATAGCCTTCCATTTTTCATCGCAAACACATTTTATACAACAAAAGGATTTTCTCCTGATATTGACTTTATGAGTATATAATAGTATAGTTTTATAGATAAGTAAAATTCATTTTTTTCATGTTTGAAATGAAAAATATTCAAGGAGAAGAGAAAGATATGACTTTATTAGCCTATCAGGTATTTCTGGCAGTGGTGGAACAGGAAAGCTTTCAGAAGGCTGCACAGGTTCTGAATCTGACACCGTCAGCCATCAGCCATGCGGTGGCTTCCATGGAGGCGGAATTGGGATCAGCGTTGTTTATCCGAAGCAAGCAGGGTGTGTATCTGACTAATTATGGAAAGGAATTGTTTCCCTATATTAAGAATGTGCAGAACAGTGAGGAGTATCTCCAGCAGGCGGTGGCACAGATTGGCGGTATGGAAAAGGGTGTTGTCCGGATCGGTACCTTCAACAGTGCCTGTGTAGAATGGATGCCAAGTCTGCTCAGAGGTTTTGAAAAGGATTATCCGAATATTCGAATTGATATTTATCAGGGAAGTTATGATGATGTGTATCAGTGGCTGAAGGATGGAATCGTAGATCTGGGATTTCTTTCATCCACCAGTGCAGGAGATCTGCCCTGTACGCCTATCTATCAGGACAAGATCATCTGTGTGGCACCGCAGGGCTTCAAGACTAAGAATGAAGGATATATTACCATTGAGGAACTGAAAAAGCAGCGTTTTGTAACTCAGAGAGAAGGCTGTGATGCAGATGTGAATCATGTGATGAATAAGTATGACCTGCCAGGTGGGGGCGGAAGCTACATTGCAGATGATATGTCCGCAGTATCACTGGTCATGGGTGGTTTTGGCGTCTGCCTTATGCCGGAGCTGGTGATCCGGAATATTCCGTTTCCTGTAGATGTAATCCCACTGGAAGTAGAGGAAAAGAGAACCATTGTACTGGCCTATGTGAGGTCTGATGTACTGGCACCGGCAGTTCAGAAGATGCAGAGTTATATTTTAGAGAGCTTTCAGAAGAAAGCAGAGGAGGAGCAATAGATTATGAAATACAAGTACATATTTTTTGATCTGGATGGAACTTTGTGGGATTCCAGAGAAGGCATTACCAAAGGAGTGCAGTACGCACTTTCCAAAATGGGGATAGAAGAACCGGATCTGAAAAAACTGGAGCGGTTTATCGGACCGCCTCTGACAGAGTCTTTCCCGGAGTTTTATGGATTTACGTTGGATGAGGCAAGACAGGGAACTATTTATTACAGGGAGTATTTTGACAAGTATGGTATTCATCAGAATAAGTTGTTTCCGGGAGTGAGAGAGATGCTTGATGCGCTTCATGAAGACGGCAGGATCTTGTGTACGGCATCTTCCAAGCCGGAGGTTCATGTACTGACGACGCTGCAAGCATTTGGCATTGATGGATGCTTTGATTATATCTGTGGAGGAAGTCTGGACGAGAGCCGCTGTGTAAAATACAAGGTGATAGAGGAACTGCTTCACAGATTGAATTTGCCAGAAGAAGAGATGGATAAGGTCCTTATGGTTGGAGACCGGAAACACGATGTGGAAGGAGCAGCTGTATTTCACATTCCGTGTCTGGGAAATGCCATGGGATTTGCGCCGGAAGGTGAGCTGGAGGCAGCTGGTGCGATTGGCGTGGTACACAGCATGAAGGAACTGACCGATTATATTCTTGCACATTAAGCAGAGTCTGTGTTATGATATGAAGTCGGGATAAATACGGAAAACAGGAGGAATAACCATGAAATGGAATAAATATACGTTGACAACAACGACCGAGGCAGAAGATCTGATCAGCAGCATGATGATGGATGCGGGAATCGAAGGCATCGAGATTGAGGATAAGATTCCACTTTCTGAGAAGGATAAATCCCAGATGTTCGTGGATATTCTTCCGGAAGGACCGGCAGATGATGGAGTTGCGAAGATCAGCTTTTATCTGGAGCCGGATCAGGACAATGTAGAGATGCTGGCAGCTGTCCAGAGAGGACTGGATGAGATCCGCAGCTGGGGTGTGGATGTGGGAGCAGCCACGATTGAGGCTTCTCAGACGGAGGATAAGGATTGGATCAACAACTGGAAGCAGTATTTTCATCAGTTCTATGTGGATGACATTTTGATCAAACCGTCATGGGAGGAACTGAAAGAGGAAGACAAAGATAAACTTCTGATCCAGATCGATCCGGGAACTGCATTTGGCACCGGTATGCATGAGACTACACAGCTCTGCATCCGTCAGATCCGTAAATACCTGAAAGACGGAGACAGGATCCTGGATGTGGGAACCGGAAGTGGAATTCTGTCGATCGCAGCCTTGAAGCTGGGAGCAGGTTATGCACTGGGAACAGATCTTGATCCATGTGCAGTGACAGCAGTGAAAGAGAATATGGAAGTCAATGGTCTGAAGGAAGATCAGTATGATGTGATTCTTGGAAATATCATTGATGATCCGAAAGTGCAGAGTGAGGCAGGAGAAGAGGCATATGATATTGTCACTGCCAATATTCTGGCAGAGGTATTGCTGCCGCTGACACCAGTAGTGATCCATCAGTTGAAAAAAGGCGGTATCTACATTACTTCCGGTATTATAGATGACAAGGAAACGGTCGTTGTGGAAGCCGTGAAAGCAGCAGGACTGGAAGTGCTGGAAGTGACCCACCAGGGTGAGTGGGTATCTGTAACAGCCCGTAAGAATTAAGGAATGGAAGTATGTATCATTTTTTTGTAGAACCTTTTCAGATTCATGAAGAGCAGGAATATATTGAGATCCTGGGCGGAGATGTGAATCATATTGAAAATGTGCTGCGCATGAAGCAGGGAGAGGAACTGACGGTCAGTGATGGATTTGGTTCTGAATACCGGTGCAGTGCGCAGGAGTTTCTGCCAGAGACAGTAAAGGTAAAGATTCTGGAGAAGAGTCGGGTAAGTTCGGAGCTGCGTTCGGAGATTACCTTGTTCCAGTGTCTGCCCAAAGGGGATAAGATGGAACTGATCATTCAGAAGGCCGTTGAGCTTGGAGCATCAAGGATCGTTCCGGTGGCATCGAAACGCTGCGTAGTCAGGCTGGATGAGAAGAAAGCGCAAAGTAAGGTGAAACGCTGGCAGGCCATTGCGGAGAGCGCGGCCAAACAGTCCGGCAGGGCAGTCGTTCCAGAGGTGAAACTGCCGGTCAGCTACAGGGAGGCTATGAAGCTTTCCGAAGAACTGGATGTGAAACTGATTCCCTATGAGTGTGCAGATGAACTGTTGTCCGGCACGGAAGAGACTCCTATGGAGCGGACAAGAAATAGATTGAAGACCATTCTGCCGGGACAGTCCATAGGTATTATGATCGGACCGGAGGGTGGTCTTGAAAAAGCAGAAGTAGAGCAGAGTATGGAGGCGGGATTTGCACCGGTGACCCTGGGGAAACGCATTTTGCGTACAGAGACAGCGGGTCTTTGTATCCTTTCGGTGCTCATGTTCCAGCTGGAGGAGTAATGTAAGATGGAAGCATATCTTGATAACTCGGCGACTACCAGATGTCTTGAAGAAGTGACGGACAAGATGGTGCATATTATGAGGGAAGATTATGGAAATCCTTCTTCTATGCATATGCGTGGAGTAGAAGCAGAAAAATATATCAAAGAGGCAAATGCATTTTTTGCTTCAAATCTGAAGGTGAATGAGAAAGAAATCTACTTCACCTCTGGAGGAACAGAATCTAATAACCTGGCATTGATCGGATGTGCCATGGCGAACCGCAGAGCAGGTAATCATCTGATCACTACATCGGTGGAGCATGCATCTGTATTAAACACCATGAAATATCTGGAAGAGCAGGGGTTCCGTGTGACATATCTTCCGGTGGATGAAGATGGCAGGGTATCGCTGGATGCCTTGAAGGAAGCTATCTGCGAAGAGACGATTCTGGTATCCTGCATGTATGTGAACAATGAAGTGGGAGCTGTGCAGCCCATTGAAGAGATTGGAAAGATCATCAGGGAAAAGAATCCTGCGATCCTGTTTCATGTGGATGCGATCCAGGCTTATGGAAAATATCATATTTATCCGAATCGACAGGGAATTGATCTGTTGTCAGTCAGCGGTCATAAGATCCATGGACCGAAAGGTGTGGGACTTTTATATGTAAATAAGCGGGTGAAGATCCGTCCCATTCTGTTTGGCGGCGGTCAGCAGAACGGTATGCGTTCCGGTACGGAAAATGTGCCGGGAGATGCAGGAATGGCAGTGGCTGCCAAGTGCTGTTACGAAAACCTGGATGAGAAGATCGACCGCCTGTACGCATTGAAAGACCATTTTGTGGAAGGTGTGAAGAAGCTGCCAGATACGAGAGTCAACGGACGCACCGGAAGAGACAGTGCGCCGCAGATCGTCAGTGTCAGTTTTGCAGGAGTGCGCAGCGAGGTGCTACTGCATGCGCTGGAAGATAAGGGAATCTATGTGTCTGCAGGCTCTGCCTGCTCATCTAATAAACCTGCAGTGAGCCACACTTTATCCAGTATGCATCTTCCGAAAGAACTGCTGGGAAGTACGCTGCGGTTCAGTTTTTGTTTTGATACAACAGAGGAAGAAATCGATTACTGCCTGCAGGAACTTTCAGAGCTTCTGCCGGTTCTTCGCCGGTTTGTACGCCGGTGATTCAACAGAGAAAGGAAAAATAAATGTTTCAGGCTTTTTTAATTAAATACGGTGAGATCGGCGTAAAAGGCAAGAACCGTTACGTGTTTGAAAATGCACTGGTGGACCGCATGAAAGAAGTACTTGCGGAGACTGACGGTACATTTCATATTATCAGAGAACAGGGTCGTATCTATGTGGAGGCAGAAGGAAGCTTTGACTATGATGAGACCATTGAAGCGTTGAAGAGAGTCTTCGGTATCGTTGGAATCTGTCCGGTGGTTCTGACAGAAGATCACGGGTTTGAGGCACTTTCTGAAACTGTGCTGGATTATATGCAGAAAATGTATGGTGATAAAACCATGACATTCAAAGTTATGACCCGTCGTGTCAATAAGCGTTTTCCGATGGAATCCATGGAAGTGAACGCAGAGCTTGGTGGACGGATCCTGGATCAGTTTCCGAACATGAAAGTGGATGTACATCACCCGGATGTGATCCTGCATGTGGAGCTTCGTCATAATATTGGTATTTATTCAGAGGTGATCCCAGGACCTGGAGGAATGCCGCTGGGAACCAATGGCCGTTCCATGCTGCTGCTGTCTGGTGGAATCGACAGCCCGGTAGCAGGCTATATGGTTGCAAAGCGTGGTGTATATATTGATGCGGTATATTTTCATGCACCGCCATATACCAGTGAGCGTGCAAAACAGAAGGTGGTAGATCTTGCCCGTCTGGTCTCCAGATACACAGGACCGATCCGCCTGCATGTGATCAACTTTACTGATATCCAGATGTACATTTATGAAAAGTGTCCGCATGATGAGCTGACGATCATTATGCGCCGTTATATGATGCGGATCGCACAGAAGCTGGCAATTGATACCGGCTGTCTGGCACTGATTACCGGTGAGAGTATCGGTCAGGTGGCAAGTCAGACTGTACAGAGTCTTGCGGCAACCAACGATGTATGTACCCTTCCGGTATTCCGTCCGCTGATTGCATTTGACAAGGAAGATATTGTAACGATTTCAAAGAAGATCAATACATATGAGACTTCTATTCTTCCATATGAAGACTGTTGTACCACTTTTGTGGCAAAACATCCAGTAACCAAGCCGAGAGTGGATCTGATCCGTAAGTCTGAGATTCTTCTGCAGGAAGAAATCGATCAGATGATGGAACGGGCATTTGCAACCGAGGAAATTATTGAGATCAAATAAAAAAGAAGCGCGGGATGTGGATTCACATCTCGCGCTGATTCCATCAGACCTATGTAATTAGTCTACAATATACGGCTGCAGGACACTAAGGATCTCATCTACATTGCCTTCGGAGTGAATATTCAGCTCAATCGGCTTGGAAAGATCCAGACTGAAGATACCCATGATAGATTTCGCATCAATGACATAGCGACCAGATACCAGATCGAAATCATTATCAAATTTGGTGATGTCATTTACAAAAGCTTTTACTTTATCAATTGAATTTAAAGAAATATGAACGGTCTTCATGATACATTTCTCCTCCTTGTTTATTATCATATACTACCATATTAAATACTTGGAACAAGAAAGTCAATGAGAAGTTGTGAAAAAATGAAGAGCCATGCAGGAGGAATACTATGAAAAAAGCGGCACTGCACAATCTTGGCTGCAAGGTAAATGCATATGAAACAGAAGCGATGCAGGAAATTCTGGAAAAGCATGGCTATGAGATCGTGCCATTTGGTGAAAAGGCGGATGTCTATCTGATCAATACCTGCAGCGTGACTAATATTGCAGATCGGAAATCCAGACAGATGCTTCATCGTGCCAGAAAGATGAATCCGGATGCGGTAGTGATCGCGGCTGGTTGTTATGTGCAGGCGGCAGGGCGGGAACTGCTGCAGGACAGCTCGGTGGATATTCTGATCGGAAATAATGAAAAAGCCAATCTGCCAGAGATCCTAAAGGCATGGGAGGAAGAACATGATGCTTCCCATATCCATGATCTGACAAGAGAACATACTTATGAGGAGCTGAGCCTGTCTCACACAGCAGAGCATACCCGCGCATATATGAAGATCCAGGATGGATGCAATCAGTTCTGTACCTATTGTATTATTCCGTATACAAGAGGACGGGTAAGAAGCCGGAAGATCGAAGATATTGAAGCAGAGGCAAAACGTCTGGCAGTGGGTGGTTATAAAGAAATCGTCCTGACTGGTATTCATCTGGATTCTTACGGGGTAGATCTGGAAAATGAAAATCTGCTGGATGTGATCCGACGGATCGCGGCGATAGATGGAATCGAACGGATTCGTCTGGGCTCGCTGGAACCGCGGATCATGACTGAAGAATTTGTGGAAGGGCTGGCATCTGTGAAAGAACTCTGTCCGCATTTTCATCTGTCCATGCAGAGTGGATGTGACGAGACTTTGAAGCGTATGAACCGAAAATATGATACGGAAGAGTTTCTCGCCTGCTGCGACAGACTGCGGGCTTACTTTGACGAACCGGCATTAACCACCGATGTGATCGTTGGATTCCCGGGAGAGACGGAAGAGGAATTTGAGACTACTGTGGAGTTTATTAAGAAGATCCGGTTTTATGAAACTCATGTGTTCAAATATTCCCGGAGAAAAGGTACCAGAGCAGACCGCATGCCGGATCAGATTCCAGAGCAGATCAAGACAAAACGCAGTGAAAAACTTCTTGAATTACATCGAGAAAACAGTAAAAATTACAGAAACCGTCTGATCGGAACAACCGTGGAAGTGTTGATGGAAGAGGCACAGGAGATTGACGGCATATGCTGGCAGGTGGGACATACCAGGGAATATGTGAAGGTTGCAGTGCCTCAGGACGAATCTTTGACGAATCAGACAGTGCAGGTTTTCGTAGATGGATTCCGTGACCCGGAGATGATGCAGGGAAAGTTGCGGTTGAATTTATAAGAGGATTATAGTAAGATATTGTTAGACTACACGTTAAGGATGTGTGATGATGAAAAAACTGGATAATACACAATATTTCAAGATACAGTCCGATCAGGAGATCAGGGTGTCAGAAGTTCTTCAGTTAGTATATCAGGCTATGACAGAGAAGGGCTATGATCCGGTCAATCAGATCGTAGGGTATATTATGTCGGGAGATCCGACCTACATCACCAGCCACAAAGGCGCAAGAAGCCTCATTATGAAGGTAGAGCGGGATGAGCTTGTAGAAGAGCTTTTGCGGGTATATGTGGAGAAAACAGTAAAGGAATAAGAGCGGATGAGAATAATGGGTCTTGATTACGGCTCCAAAACAGTTGGAGTCGCTGTCAGTGATGCGCTTCTTCTTACCGCACAGAACATCGAGACAATCTGCCGGGAGCAGGAGAACAAGCTGCGCCGTACGCTGGCCAGGATCCAGGAATTGTGTCTGGAATACGAGGTAGAAGAGATTGTACTCGGCTTTCCAAAGAATATGAATAATACCACAGGGGACAGGGCTGAGAAATCGCTGGAATTCGCAGAGATGCTGAAGAAGCGGACAGGTCTGCCTGTTGTCATGTGGGATGAACGTCTGACAACAGTAGCTGCAGAGCAGGTGCTGATGGAAAGCGGTGTGCGAAGAGAGCATCGGAAAGAGTATGTGGATCAGATCGCTGCATCCATGATTTTGCAGGGATATCTGGATTATCGAAAAAACAGGAGTGAATAAATGGAAAAACTGACCTTTCAGGGGGAAGACGGAACAACCGAAGAATTTTATGTATTAGAACAGACCCGCGTAGGCGGAGTGAACTATCTGCTGGTAGCAGATTCTGAGGATGAGGATGGAGAATGCCTGATCCTTCGTGATGTTGCCGGTGACGAAGAACGTGAGAGTCTCTATGAGATCGTAGAGGATGAACAGGAACAGGAAGGACTATTAGCTGTGTTTGAACAGCTTTTGGACGATGTGGACATCGAACGATAAATACTATGAATAAAACAGGAGGTTAAATTTTTTGAAAAATGTGAACAACTCAAAATTGCGTATCATTCCGCTGGGCGGCTTGGAACAGATTGGAATGAATATAACTGCCTTCGAATTTGAAGACAGTATAGTTGTTGTGGACTGCGGTCTGGCATTCCCGGAGGACGATATGCTGGGAATCGACCTGGTGATACCTGATGTGACTTATCTGAAGCAGAATATTGATAAAGTGAAAGGTTTTGTGATCACTCATGGGCATGAGGATCATATTGGTGCACTTCCTTATATTCTGAAGGATATTAACGTGCCGGTCTATTCCACGAAGCTGACGATTGCGCTGATCGAAGGTAAGTTAAAGGAGCACAATATGCTTCGCACCACCAGAAGAAAAGTGGTACGTCATGGACAGTCCATCAATCTGGGGCAGTTCCGTGTGGAATTTATCAAGACTAATCACAGCATTGCAGATGCATCTGCACTTGCTATCTATTCACCGGCAGGTATTGTAGTACACACCGGAGACTTTAAGGTAGATTATACACCGGTATTCGGTGACAGTATCGATCTGCAGAGATTTGGTGAGATTGGTAAAAAGGGTGTTCTTGCGCTCATGTGTGACAGTACCAATGCAGAGCGTCCAGGCGTTACCATGTCTGAAAAGACCGTAGGGCGTACCATGGATGCACTGTTTGCAGAACATGTGAACTCCAGAATTATCGTTGCGACCTTTGCGTCCAATGTTGACCGTGTGCAGCAGATCATCAATGCTGCTTATAAGAATAATAAAAAAGTTGTTGTGGAAGGCCGGAGCATGGTCAATGTGATCACCACAGCAGCGGAACTGGGATATATCCAGATTCCGGATAATACATTGATTGATATTGAGCAGCTTGGCAATTATCCGCCGGAGTCCACGGTACTGATCACTACCGGAAGTCAGGGAGAGTCAATGGCAGCCCTGTCTCGTATGGCACAGAATCTGCACCGGAAAGTGCATATTATGCCGGGAGATACGGTTATCTTCAGTTCCAATCCGATTCCGGGAAATGAAAAGGCAGTTTCCCGCGTAATCAATGAACTGTCAGCAAAAGGTGCCAATGTTATTTTCCAGGATGCTCATGTATCCGGACATGCCTGCCAGGAGGAGATCAAGCTGATCTATTCACTGGTACATCCGAAATATGCAATTCCGGTTCATGGTGAATACCGTCATCTGAAAGCCCAGGCAGGTATTGCCAGTCAGATGGGTATCGATAAGGAAAATATTTTCGTCCTCCATTCCGGAGATGTGATTGAGATGGACGAACATTCTGCAAAAGTAGTAGATAAAGTACACACAGGAGCAATCTTTGTAGATGGACTTGGTGTGGGAGATGTAGGAAATATCGTTATGCGCGACCGTCAGCATCTGGCTGAGGACGGTATTATGATCATTGTACTGACCCTGGAAAAACACAGCAATCAGCTGCTTAGTGGACCGGATATTGTGTCCCGCGGATTTGTCTATGTAAGAGAATCTGAGGATCTGATGGAGCAGGCAAGAGCTGTTGTCTACGATGCTGTGGAGAAATGTCTGGATCGTGGAATCACAGACTGGGGTAAGATGAAGAATATTATGAAGGATTCTCTGGGAGATTATATCCGTAAGAAGACCAAGAGAAATCCGATGATTCTTCCGATTATTATGGAGGTGTAAACTCTGACCGGAAAGCAGAACAGCCGCCGCAGCGGCAAAGGACAGAAGAAAAAAAGTAAAAAGAGCAGTACGGAAAGTCTGATGATGTCAGTGGGCATAGGTCTTTTACGTCTGGCGATCGTCTTGCTGGTGATCGCTGCAATCTGGCGCGTCGGACAGACAGCATATGATTTTGCTTATCATGTCGTTTCAGATGCAGCGGTGGATCCGGAACCGGGACGGGATGTGAAAGTTTCCGTGACTTCGGATATGGGCAACAAGGAGATCGCAAAGCTGTTGGAGAGCCGTGGTCTGATCACGGACAGCAGAACATTCCAGATTCAGTTGAAGCTGACAGGTTACGATGATAAACTTAAGCCGGGAACCTACGAACTGAATACATCCATGACACCCAGACGGATCATGAAGATCCTTGCCGGAGAAGAGAAGACCGAGGAGGATGAAGAATCATGATCCTTGAGGAGAACAGAACTGCTTCTTACATCCGGTCATTGTATACAGGGAATACAGAACTTCTGGATACCATTGAGCAGGAAGCACTGCGGGACTATGTACCGATCATTCGGGTGGAGACCCAGAGCCTTTTGAAACTTCTGTTAAAGCAGAAGAAACCCCGACGGATTCTGGAACTGGGAACGGCTGTTGGATTTTCAGCATTGCTCATGTGCGAATATGCACCATCTGACTGCCATGTGACGACCATTGAGAATTATGAAAAGCGCATTCCTGTTGCAAAGCATAATTTTGAAAGAGCTGGTAAATGTGATCAGATCACATTGTTGGAGGGAGATGCCATGGAGATCATCAAGACTCTTGATGGTCCTTATGATTTTATTTTTGTGGATGCAGCAAAGGCGCAGTATATCCACTACTTTCCGGAACTGATGCGTCTGCTGGAGCAGGATGGATATCTGGTGTCTGATAATGTGTTGCAGGATGGTGATCTGATCCAGTCCCGTTTTGCAGTGGAGAGAAGAAACCGGACAATCCATGCCCGGATGAGAGAATACCTGTACGAACTGACTCACAATCAGGAGCTGACAACTTCCATTCTTCCAGTCGGAGATGGAGTGGCAGTTTCTGTGAAAGATAGAAAAGAGGAACAATTATGAGACATCCGGAATTATTGATTCCGGCCAGCAGCCTGGAAGTGCTGAAGGTTGCGGTCACATTTGGAGCTGATGCAGTCTATGTCGGCGGAGAAGCATTTGGTCTTCGTGCCAAAGCAAAGAATTTCTCCATGGAGGACATGGCGGAGGGAATTCAGTTTGCCCATGAGCATGGAGTAAAGGTTTATGTGACAGCTAATATTCTGGCACATAACCGGGATCTTGATGCAGCAAGAGAATATTTCAAAGAATTAAAAGCAATCGGACCGGATGCACTGATCATTTCAGATCCGGGGATGTTCATGATTGCAAAGGAAGTATGCCCGGAGATCGACATTCATATTTCAACCCAGGCAAATAATGTAAATTATATGACATTTCTGTTCTGGCAGGAACAGGGTGCGGCCCGTGTAGTGACGGGAAGAGAACTGTCACTGGAAGAGATCCGTCAGATCAGAGATCATATTCCGGACAGCCTGGAGATTGAGACATTTGTCCACGGCGCCATGTGCATCTCTTATTCTGGAAGATGTCTGCTCAGCAATTTCTTCACCGGAAGAGATGCCAATCAGGGAGCTTGTACCCATCCCTGCCGTTGGAAATATTCCGTTGTAGAGGAGACCAGACCGGGAGAATATATGCCGGTTTATGAAAATGAGAGAGGAACTTACATCTTTAATTCCAAAGATCTGTGCATGATCGATCATCTGCCGGATCTGGTGGAAGCAGGTGTGGACAGCCTGAAGATCGAGGGCCGTATGAAGACTGCACTTTATGTGGCAACGGTGGCAAGAACTTACCGCAAGGCACTGGATGATCTGGCTCAGGGAAGAGAAGTTTATGAAAAAAATCTTCCATGGTACGAGCAGCAGATCACAGGCTGCACTTATCGAAGATTTACCACCGGATTTTTCTATGGAAAGCCAGATGATACTGCGCAGATCTATGACAGCAATACCTATGAAAAGGATTATGTTTATCTGGGAATTACCGGAAAAGCAGATGAAAATGGTGTCTTTGATCTGGAGCAGAAAAATAAATTTTCTGTGGGCGAGATCATTGAGATCATGAAGCCGGATGGCCGCAACATTGAGACTGTGGTAGAAGGTATCTGGGATCTGGAAGGAAATGAGCAGGAGAGTGCTCCGCATGCCAGACAGGCATTGAAGGTGAAGCTGCGGGATATTCCTGATGAAATGGATCTGCTCAGAAGAAGCGAATAAAGACAAATTAAGAAAAAGTGGAAAGGCACTTTCGTGTGGATTTTTACATAAGATGTATTAAATCCGCACTGAGGTGTCTTTTTTTGAAAACTTTTCCGAAACCACTTACGGCGGAAGAAGAGAAGCAGTATCTTAAACGGCTTCAGAATGGAGATAAAAAGGCACGACAGGTGCTCATCGAGTACAATCTGCGTCTGGTGGCACACATTGCAAAAAAGTATCAGATGATGGAAGCAGATATGGAGGAACTGGTCTCCATCGGAGCTGTTGGGCTTATTAAGGCAGTAGATACCTTTGATCAGGAAAAAGCCAGTAAGCTGGCAACCTATGCAGCCCGTTGTGTGGAAAATGAGATCCTTATGTATCTCAGGGTCCGAAAGAAAATATCCAGAGAATCCTCCTATTATGAGCCTATCGGTACAGATAAGGAAGGAAATGAGATCCGACTGCTGGATATTATGGAGAGCCAGGATCCGGAAGCGTTGGATGTGATCGAACTGAAAGATGATACCAGGAAGATCTATACCTTATTGGATCGTGTGCTCACTCCCCGGGAAAGACAGGTGCTAATCATGCGTTATGGTCTCTACCAGGGAAAGGAATATACCCAGCGGGAGATTGCAGAAGAATTGGGAATCTCCAGATCTTATATCAGCAGAATTGAGAAAAATGCTCTGCAGCGCCTGCGGGAGCATTTTCAGGATTGAGCTCTGAAAAAAATTATGTTATACTGAAATCGTCTAAAATCTGAATGCATATCGCAGCCAGTTCCAAATACAAGATCCAGAAAGGAAAATATGTTCAGTACCATATTATCAGCAGCAGTGCTGGGAATCGAGGCATATCCAGTGCAGGTGGAAGCAGATATCTGTGATGGACTGCCTCAGTTTTGCATGGTGGGTGACTTGTCACCAGAAGTGAGAGAAGCAGCAGACCGGGTCCGAACAGCTCTTCGGAATACAGGCATCAGCTTTCCGCCGCGTAGAGTGACAGTTAACCTGTCGCCTGCCAATCTAAGAAAAGAAGGGACCAGGTTTGATCTTCCTGTGGCAGCTGCATTGCTGACTGCACTGGGAGTTCTGCCGCAGGAGTGTTCTGAGGATAGCATGATCGTAGGCGAAGTGGGGCTGAACGGAGCGGTCCGTCCGGTTCCGGGGATTCTGCAGACGGTTTTGCTGGCATCAGAGCGAGGTGTAAGAAGGTGTCTGATTCCTGCGGACAACATAGGAGAAGGACAGGCCGTGGCTGGAATGGAGGTCTGGGGCATTCATTCGGTGGAAGAACTGATTGATTGTCTGCTGAAAAATAAAGCGCCTGCAGTCAATTTATCAAAACCCCGGATACCAATCACACAAAACAAGCAATTTTCGGAAGATTTCCGGGAGATAAATGGTCAAGAAGCGGTGCGGCGGGCAGCAGAGATCGCTGCTGCAGGGATGCACAATTTACTGATGGTGGGGAGCCCTGGGGCAGGCAAGACCATGATCGCAAGGCGGATACCTACGATTCTGCCCAGACTTTCGCTGGAGGAAAGTCTAGAGGTGTCCAGAGTGTACAGTGCCTGTGGTCTGATGACCGGAGAACAGGGGCTGGTGGGAGTCAGACCCTTTCGTGCCCCTCATCATACAGTCTCGGTATCTGCTTTGGCAGGAGGCGGACGGCATATTCTGCCGGGAGAACTAAGCCTTGCGACCAGAGGTGTGTTGTTTTTAGATGAACTGCCAGAATTTCATCGAAATGTGCTGGAGACACTTCGGCAGCCTATGGAAGATGGTGTTATCACCATCAGCCGGGCAGATGGGAAATATACTTTTCCGGCGCATTTTCAATTGGTGGCTGCAATGAATCCTTGTAAATGTGGCTTTTATCCAGATCGCACCCGCTGCAATTGCCTGCCGGGAGATATCAGCCGCTATCTGAAGCGGATCTCTGGCCCGCTTCTGGATCGAATCGATATCTGCACAGAAATCTCACCGGTAGAATATGGAGAACTGACTGGAAAAAGAGAAAATGAAAGTTCAGAGGCGATTCGAAGTCGGGTGCTGGCGGCACACAGACGTCAGCAGGAACGATACCAGAAGGTGGGGATTCAGTTTAATTCTCAGTTGACGACCCGTGTAATCCAGAATCTATGTCCTCTGGGAACGGAAGAAACTGGCATTATGGAGCAGGCATTTGAATCTCTGAGACTCAGTGCCAGAGGATATTACAGGATCATCCGGGTGGCCAGAACGATTGCGGATCTGGAAGGAAGTAAGGAGATACGAACACCTCATCTTCTTGAGGCTGTCGGGTATCGAACCATGGATCATAATATCTGGGAGGAACCTTTTGGATGAGAGACATATATAATAGAAGAAACAGCATACAATGGATTCAACAAGAAGACATAGAGTACCCTGAAAAGTTAAGACCCTATAAAGGAATGCCGAAGACACTGTATGTACTTGGAGGGCTTCCGGATCCATCACGTCCGTCGGTAGCGGTGGTGGGAGCCAGAAGATCTACATCCTACGGGGATAATATTGCCAGACAGTTTTCGGCAGAACTGGCCGCCAATGGAATACAGATCATCAGCGGTCTTGCGTGGGGAATTGATACAGCAGCCCACACCGGAGCACTGGAAGGTGGAGGTGAGACCTATGCAGTGATGGGATGTGGTGTGGATGTGTGTTATCCGGCAGGAAATCGTAAGTTGTATGAGTGGATCCTTCAGGAAAAGCGAGGTGGAATCATTTCAGAACAGGAACCCGGGCGTCCCCCTCTGGCAGGATTTTTTCCGGCAAGGAATCGGATCATCAGCGGCCTTTCAGATCTGGTTCTGGTGGTGGAAGCCAGAGAAAAAAGCGGATCTTTGATTACAGCCGACCAGGCGTTGGAACAGGGAAAGGATGTCTATGTGGTTCCCGGGCGGATCACGGATGAACTGAGCCGGGGATGTTTAAACCTTTTAAAGCAGGGAGCGGGATTGGCAGACAGTCCGGAGACATTGCTGGAAGCACTGCATGTGACAAAAAATGGAAGGTGTAAAAATAGCAAGAACGGGAAAGTTTTACTTGCAAAGGATGAAAATATCGTGTATAGTTGGATACGTTTACAACCGGTATCATTGGATGAACTGGTGAAAAAGACAGGATTTCCCGCAACAAAGGTACTTCAGACACTGGTGCTTTTGCAGCTTGGAGGACATATCAGGGAGATCCGCAAGAATGAATATGTAAGGACGGATTCGAGGATCATCGATGGCGAAGTATTTAGTAATCGTGGAGTCACCGGCAAAGGTGAAGACAATTAAAAAGTTTCTGGGAGCCAATTATGAAGTCATGGCGTCCAACGGACATGTGAGGGATTTCCCTAAAAGTCAGTTTGGAATCGATGTAGATCATGATTATGAACCCAAGTATATAACCATTCGTGGAAAAGGAGAGATCCTGGCAAAGCTTCGCAAGGAAGCCAAGAAGGCAGATAAAGTATATCTGGCAACTGACCCTGACCGCGAGGGAGAAGCTATTTCCTGGCATCTTTCAAAAGCACTGGGACTGGAAGATAAAAAAATGTACAGGATCACCTTCAATGAGATCACAAAGACAGCTGTGAAGGAATCTTTAAAGCATGCCCGTCAGATTGATATGGATCTGGTGGATGCGCAGCAGGCGCGCCGGATGGTGGATCGTATGGTGGGTTACCGGATCAGTCCGCTTCTGTGGGCAAAGGTTAAGAGAGGCTTAAGTGCAGGCCGTGTACAGTCTGCAGCGCTCCGGATCATTGCAGACCGGGAAGAAGAGATCAATGCATTTGTACCGGAAGAGTATTGGAGCCTGGATGCACAGTTTAAGGTGACTGGTGAGAAGAAGCCGGTGACGGCAAAATTCTATGGAACTACCAAAGAAAAGATGGAGATTCACTCCAGAGAAGAGATGGATCAGGTGCTGGCTGCTCTGAAGGATGCAGCATTTTCTGTGACAGATGTGAAAAAAGGAGAACGTACCAAGAAAGCACCGCTTCCGTTTACTACCAGTACTCTGCAGCAGGAAGCTTCCAAGGTGCTGAATTTTTCTACATCAAAGACCATGCGGCTGGCTCAGCAGCTTTACGAAGGAATCGATATTGAGGGACAGGGAACGGTTGGTGTGATCACGTATCTGCGTACGGATTCCACCCGTGTATCTGATGAAGCTGCTGCACAGGCAGTTTCCTATATTGGTGAGACTTATGGCGAGAATTATCTGCGTCATGGTGAGACTAAGAAAGCGCCGGACCGTAAGATCCAGGATGCGCATGAGGCGATCCGCCCTACAGACATCCGCAGACTGCCGGTGAAAGTGAAAGAATCTCTGTCCAGAGATCAGTTTCGTCTCTACCAGCTGATCTGGAAGCGGTTTGCTGCAAGCTGTATGGCAGATGCAAAGTACCATACTACCAGTGTGAAGATCGATGGAGCAGGTTATCGTTTTACTGTATCTGCGTCTGTTGTTGCATTTGATGGATTTATGTCTGTTTATGTGCAGGATGAAGAGAAGAGTGATAACCCGTCTCTTCTGAAAGAACTGGGACCAGATTCAGAGCTTCAGCTTCTGGAATTTGAGGACAAACAGCATTTCACACAGCCGCCTGCCCATTATACAGAGGCTGCATTGGTTAAGACGCTGGAAGAACTTGGCATTGGTCGCCCCAGTACTTATGCACCGACCATCAGTACGATCATTGCCCGTCGTTATGTGGCAAAAGAAGGAAGAAATCTGTATCTGACTGAGCTTGGGGAAGTGGTAAATCATATTATGAAACAGGCATTCCCAAGTATTGTGGAGTCTGATTTCACAGCCAATGTGGAGTCTTTGCTTGATAAAGTGGAAGAGGGTGTAGTCAACTGGAAGACAGTTGTCAGCAATTTCTATCCAGATCTGGAAGAAGCAGTGGAAAAGGCAGAAGAAGATCTTCAGAAAGTGAAGATCGAAGATGAGGTGTCTGATGAGGTCTGCGAACTTTGCGGACGCAACATGGTAGTGAAATATGGTCCTCATGGCAAATTCCTTGCCTGCCCGGGATTCCCGGAATGCCGCAACACCAAGCCTTATCTGGAGAAGATCGGTGTGAAATGTCCGAAATGCGGAAAAGAGATCGTTCTTCGCAGATCTTCCAAAGGACGGAAATTCTATAGCTGTGAAGGCTATCCGGACTGTGATTTTGTGTCATGGAAACGACCGGAAGCACCGAAGGAACAGACGGAAACAACAGGTGAAGCTGTGAAAGATTAAAAATGTCAGAAATTTCAGAATTTTATTGAAATTTCAGAAAATATGTGCTAGTATCGAAAGTGCGGTTGCGGGAGTGACTGCACTTTTTACGTTATGGGAGAGAGAAGAAAGATGAGCGTACAATTATTAGACAAAACAAGAAAAATTAATAAACTTCTGCATAATAATAATTCCAGCAAAGTAGTATTTAATGATATCTGCAGTGTGCTGTCAGATATTCTGGAATCTAATGTGCTTGTGATCAGTAAAAAAGGAAAAGTTCTGGGCATCAGCCAGTATCATGGTGTGGATGAGATCCATGAACTGATCGTTGACCGTGTGGGTGGGCTGATCGATCCGCTGCTCAATGAGCGTCTGCTGGGTATCCTTTCCACCAAGGAGAATGTAAATCTTCAGACTCTTGGATTTGAATTTGAAAATATCAGAAAATATCAGGCATTGGTAGCACCTATTGATATTGCCGGTGAGAGACTGGGAACTTTGTTCCTCTATAAATATGAAAAAGATTATGAAATTGATGATATTATCTTAAGTGAGTATGGAACTACTGTAGTCGGACTGGAGATGATGAGATCCGTTCATGAGGAGAATGCAGAAGAGATCCGTAAACGTCAGATCGTACAGTCTGCGATCGGTACTCTGTCTGTGACTGAGCTGGAAGCAATTCTTCTGATCTTTGGTGAGATGAAGGGAACGGAGTGTACACTGGTGGCAAGCCGTATTGCAGACAAGGCAGGTATCACCAGATCTGTGATCGTCAATGCTCTGAGAAAATTTGAGAGTGCAGGTGTGATCGAGTCCCGTTCTTCTGGAATGAAGGGAACCAACATCAAGGTGATCAACGATGCGGTATTTGATGAACTCCGTCAGATTGAGGAAAAAAAAGGGATTGCCAGAAAATATTAAAATTTTAGAAAGTTTCATTTCCCCATTGACATTTTCGGATAAGCATACTAATATAATGACTAAAGGTTAGCACTCGATAAAAGTGAGTGCTAATAAATTGAAAGAACATCGATCAGGAGGAATTATCATGAAGTTAGTACCTTTAGGCGACAGAGTCGTATTAAAACAGAGTGCAAAAGAAGAAACTACCAAATCCGGAATCATTCTTGCAGCAAAAGCACAGGAAAGACCGGAAAATGCTGAGGTTATCGCAGTCGGACCTGGTGGAATGGTAGATGGTAAAGAAGTTACCATGCAGGTAAAGGTAGGCGATCAGGTAATCTATTCCAAGTATGCAGGTAATGAAGTAAAACTTGATGACGAAGAATACATCATTGTAAAACAGAGCGACATTCTCGCAATTGTTGAATAAAATATTTGATTACAGATTGATTTCAGGAGGGAAATTATCATGGCTAAAGATTTAAAATATGGCGTAGACGCCAGAAAAGCACTGGAAGCCGGTGTAAATAAACTTGCAGATACCGTTCGCGTGACGATCGGACCGAAAGGAAGAAACGTAGTTCTTGACAAACAGTTCGGTGCTCCGCTGATCACCAATGACGGTGTTACGATCGCAAAAGAGATCGAGCTGGAAGATCCGTTCGAGAATATGGGAGCACAGCTTGTAAAAGAAGTTGCAACCAAGACCAACGATGTGGCTGGTGATGGTACTACAACTGCTACTGTACTTGCACAGGCTATGATCCACGAAGGAATGAAGAACCTGGAAGCAGGAGCTAACCCGATCGTTCTGAGAAAAGGAATGAAGAAGGCAACTGACAAAGCTGTTGAAGCAATCGCTTCCATGAGCAGCAAAGTATCAGGAAAACATCAGATGGCAAGAGTTGCAGCAATCTCTGCTGGTGATGATAAAGTAGGTGATATGGTTGCAGATGCCATGGAGAAGGTTGCAAACGACGGTGTTATCACGATTGAAGAGTCCAAGACCATGCAGACCGAGCTGGATGTTGTAGAAGGTATGCAGTTTGACCGTGGATATATTTCTGCATATATGGCAACTGATACCGAGAAGATGGAAGCAGTTCTGGATGATCCGTACATCCTGATCACTGATAAGAAGATTTCCAATATTCAGGAGATCCTTCCGGTACTGGAGCAGCTGGTACAGTCCGGTAAGAAACTGCTGATCATCGCAGAGGATATCGAGGGCGAGGCTCTGACCACTCTGGTACTGAACAAACTGCGTGGAACATTCAACGTAGTAGCTGTAAAAGCTCCGGGATATGGCGACAGAAGAAAAGAAATGCTG